>TARA_R110000850_G_scaffold266500_1_pt1 | contig 96103 bp, 94 predicted proteins | sample TARA_R110000850 | Tara Oceans TARA_R110000850 (sample SAMEA4397586) | marine metagenome | biome: Polar Biome; feature: [SRF] surface water layer (ENVO:00010504); material: water (ENVO:00002006), including particulate matter (ENVO:01000060) such as... | depth 5 m | reverse complement strand
GGTGTGGCAGGGGTGCAGTTCACTAGAACTGCCCCCTATGCCGATGTGGGCGCTATTTTTAGGGTTATGGTTGGCGGCACGATGATTGGCATTGGGTAAAGCGTTAAAATTAAAGATTAAATTTATTTTTTGTTGAAAGTTTATGTCTCAGATTTTGGTTGCGGCGCTTTACAAGTTTGTTCGCCTGGATGATTTCCAGGCCCTGCAGGCGCCTATTCAGCAGGTGTGTGAAAGCTACGGTGTGATGGGTACGTTACTGTTGGCCAAAGAGGGAATCAATGGCACCATTGCCGGTCCGGAAGCGGGTATTCGGGGCGTGCTCGACTATTTACGTTCTGATGCCCGCCTGGCTACCCTCACGCACAAAGAATCTTGGGCCGACACCATGCCGTTCTACCGGCTCAAGGTGAAACTGAAACGTGAAATTGTCACCATGGGTGTTCCGGATATCGATCCGGAAACCATGGCCGGCCAGTATGTTACGCCCGAGAAATGGAATGATCTGATTTCCGATCCAGATGTCGTTGTTGTCGACGTGCGTAACGATTACGAAGTGACCATTGGCAGTTTTCAAGGGGCGGTGAATCCCAAAACGGAAAGTTTTACCGAATTCCCCGAGTGGGTTCAGGCGCAGTCCTGTGAAACAGGTCTTTTACGCAAAAAGAAAAAAGTGGCAATGTTTTGCACCGGCGGCATTCGCTGTGAAAAATCCACAGCCTATTTGCGCTCGCAGGGTTTTGACGAGGTTTATCATTTGGAAGGCGGCATTCTCAAATACCTGGAAACGGTTCCGCCGGAAAAAAGTCTGTGGAAAGGTGAGTGTTTTGTGTTCGATGAACGTGTTTCGGTTGGCCATGGCTTAACGCCTGGTGAATACGAATTGTGCCGTGCGTGTCGACAACCTTTGGCGCCGGAAGATAAAACATCCGCTTATTTCGAGCCGGGAGTCAGTTGCCCGCATTGTCACGACCAACATACGCCGGAGCAAATTGCACGGTTCCGTGAGCGTCAAAAGCAAATTGAATTGGCGCGTGAACGTCGCGAACGCCATATTGGGGCGCCCATTGAGGAGCAAAAGGCGGCTAAACAGGCAATGAAAGAGAAGGCGCGACAAGCCGCGTTGGCCCGTCAGGCGCAGGTGGTGACTAAAAAACAGGCTTAATTGTTGTGACTGATTTCTTACCTATTTTGTATTCGTTCCGGCGTTGTCCGTATGCCATGCGGGCACGTTTGGCAGTGGCGGCCAGCGGGTTGTCGTGTCAATTACGCGAAGTGGTGTTACGCAACAAGCCGCAGCCGATGCTTGACGCTTCACCGAAAGGAACGGTACCGGTTCTTGTTTTGCCCGATAACGAAGTTGTTGACGAAAGCCTCGATATTATGTTGTGGGCGTTGCGTCAAAAAGATCCCGGCCAATGGCTTAGGCCTGAACGTGAAGATGTTGAAACAATGATGGCGTTAATTGCATCGTGTGATCAGGTATTCAAGTATCACCTTGATCGCTACAAATATCCTCAGCGTTATGAAGATACCGAGTCTGCGCCGCATGGTCAGGCGGGGGTGGCCTGGCTGGGGCAACTTGAAACCCGTTTGCAGTCGTCGCCTTACTTGTTTGGTGAAAGGCCGTGTTTGGCCGATACGGCCATTATGCCGTTTGTGCGTCAGTTCGCGCGTACCGACATGGGCTGGTTCAACGCTCAACCTTTAACACGCGTCAACACCTGGTTGAACGCGTGGCTTGAGTCGCCGTTGTTCATACAAATTATGCATAAGTACAAGCCGTGGGAGGAAGGGGACCCGCCGGTTGTGTTTCCAGCTCCATCCGGGCCCTCCTAAAGCGAGTTACCGTTCACTCCATCCCGGGAATGACGGTTGAGAAACCGGCATCAACATGCGTGATCTCGCCGGTAACACCGGCAGCCAGATCCGACAACAGAAAGGCAGCCACGTTACCGACGTCGTCAATGGTTACGTTGCGACGCAGTGGCGCATGCGCTTCTACGAATTTCAAAATTGAACCAAAGTCTTTAATGCCACTGGCCGCCAGTGTTTTAATGGGTCCGGCTGAAATGCCGTTGGCGCGAATGCCGTGCGGCCCCAGAGAATTGGCCAGATAGCGCACGCTGGCTTCGAGCGAGGCTTTTGCCAGGCCCATGGTGTTGTAGTTGGGTACTACTTTCTCCGCGCCCAGGTACGTTAGTGTGAGTAAAGACGCGTTGCGGTCTTTCATCATGGGGAAGGCGGCCTTGGCCAGTGCCGGGAAGCTATAGGCGGAAATGTCGTGAGCAATGCGAAAGCCTTCGCGTGACATGCCTTCGAGGAAGTCGCCGGCAATGGCTTCACGCGGGGCGAACCCAATGGCATGAACCAGACCATCGAGGCTGTCCCAGTGCTTTTGCAATTCCGTAATGGCACCGTCGATTTGGGCGTCTTCACCGACGTCGCACGGAATAATGATTTTGCTGCCGAAATCGTTGGCAAATCCGGTAATGCGGTCTTTGAAGCGATCGCCAACATAGGTGAATGCCAGCTCGGCACCTTGTTCGTGGCACGCTTTGGCAATGCCGTAGGCAATTGACCGATTAGAGAGAACACCGGTAATGAGGATGCGTTTGTTCTTCAAAAAACCCATTTTTTAACCTTGTTTGAGCAGTAAGTTTAGACATTAACCCTGAACATCGGTGCCGGGAACCCGCAGGCGTTGACCGAGCTTAAGGTGAGTGTTTTTTAAATTGTTGAGGCGTCGCAATTCCCCTACCGACGTACTATAACGTCGGGCCAGATCGTATAGCGTATCGCCTTTTCGAACGATATGTGTGCGTAAATTAGGACCCCGGCGCACGATAATGTCGCGGGTTGTTGCGCTGGTGCGGGTACGTAGCCGGGTTGGCGCTGCCGTTGTTGCGTTGGCGGAAGTGGTTGCACTGGTTGGGTCCAGTTCCATTGCCACCAGATGCAGCCCGGGCTCGCTGCCCGACCCCGGCCCGTTTTTCCCCTTCAAATAAGCTTCAAGATTGGCTTTGAAAATATCGACCCTGTTGGCGGGCAGCAGAATTGTGGGCACAATTTCCGGCGTCATGACAGGGTGATTAACCGCAGCATTAAGGGCTTTGAATTCTTCAATCGGTATTTCCGCCAGTTTTGCGGCCACCGCCACTTCCAGCGGATGCGTTTTACGGATGGCAGTGAAGTAAGGTGTATTGCTGACCGGAGGGAGTTTCACGCCATATCGTTTTGGGTCTGCAATAATATTTTTGATGGCCTGCAGTTTTGGCACGTAGTTGCGGGTTTCGTCTGGTAGTTTCAACGACAGGTAGTCGGTGGGCATGCCGGCGTCTTCATTGCGCTCCATCGCGCGTTTTACCGACCCCTCTCCCCAGTTGTACGACGCCAGAGCAAGGTACCAGTCGCCCTGAAAATCGTACAAATACGACAGGTATTCCACGGCAGCCCGCGTTGATGCAATGGGATCGCGGCGCTGGTCAAGCGAGGCGTCTTGTTTCAGGTTGAAATGGCGCCCGGTACTGGGAATAAATTGCCATAAACCCGAGGCGCGCGAACGCGATAATGCTTGTGGGTCATAGGCACTTTCCACGAAGGGCAGCAATGCCAGTTCGGTGGGCAGTTGATTGCGTTCCAGCTCATCAAGCACGAAATAAAGGTAGCGCTTGGCTCGCTCGCTCATGCGGTACATTGATTCAGGGTGTGATGCGTAGTATTGGGTCCATTCGTCAACCAACGGGTCTTGCAGGTTGGGAATGGCGAACCCACGTCGGATGCGGTCCCAAATATCGTGAGCAGGATGAGTCAGGTCGATGGTACGCGACGTATCCACTGCCGCGTAAGGATTGCGACCTGCGTCCTTGTTGGCGTTTTGCGTGGCACATCCGGCAAGCAGCGTAACCAGCAAAAGCACAAAGAGGCGCAGAAAATTCATGAGTCAAAACTAAAAATTATTTTTCCATTCCCGCAGCGACGCGAAGACGTTAACCGCTGAATTCAGTGGTTTACCGGCGTAGCGCTGCGCCGAGTCGATAACCGGCTGTTGCAAAGGCCGCAGAAAAGGATTGGTTTCCATTTCTATGCCGATAGTGGAAGGCAAGGTTGGCTGGCCTTGCTCGCGTTGCCGCCGACAGGTTTCCCATCGCTTCTGAAGAACAGGGTTATCCGGTTCCACTTCCAGTGCCCATTTCAGGTTCGACAGCGTATATTCATGCGCGCAACAAACCAACGTGTTCAGGGGGAGCGCTTGAAGCTTGGCTAATGAATTAACCATTTCCGAGGGCGTGCCTTCGAACAGTCTTCCGCAACCGGCAGCAAAGAGTGTATCACCACAGAAAACCACCGGCTGGTCGTTGTCGAGATAGCCGAAATAGGCAATGTGGCCGGCGGTATGGCCGGGGATGTCAAGGACTGACAAAGTAAGGTTAAGCTTGTCTAACGGCGCTTCGTCGCCTTCTTTCAGGCGGATGTCGCATGCGGGTATTTTTTCACCCAATGGGCCGTAAACTGTTGCGCCGGTGGCGTCTTTTAATGCTTGCACACCGCCAACGTGGTCGGGGTGGTGGTGGGTAACCAGAATGGCGTCGAGCGTGAGCTGGTGTTTGTTTAATTGTTCAAGAATCGGCTTCGCGTCGCCGGGGTCGACCACAACGGCATGGTTTCCTTTTCGCAATAACCAGATATAGTTGTCGGAAAAGGCTGGAACGGGAATGAGCCGCGTTGAACCGGAATCAGCGTGCGTAGTCATAACTTAAGCCACCCATTAAGGAGTTTATGTGCTTGGATCATCTGACCAACCCCTGATTTTCGAACTGGCCGATTGGCTGGAAACGCCGGTTGGCCAGTATGTGCGAAACTGGGAACAGCAAAAAATAAGCGCCATGGTTGCCAATGCGTTCGGCTATCATGCTGTTCAGCTTGGTTTGCCGCAATGGAACTTGCTTGAGGCGAACCGGATACCCCATAAAATTTTTACGCATCAAAGCCTTGAGGGCGTATCTTCTTCAGGTGGGACCCTTTCACTTTACGCCGAACCAGAATATTTGCCGTTCGAAAGTCAGTCGGTTGATCTTTTGATATTACCGCATGTGCTGGAGTGTTCCAACAACCCGCATTTAGTCCTGCGCGAAGCAGAGCGGGTGCTGGTTCCCGAAGGGCGGCTCGTGATTTCGGGCTTTAACCCATGGAGTTTATGGGGTGCGCACGGCAGATTGCCGGCGTTGGATCCTGTTACGCCGGTTCCTGCACCGTTACAAGTATCTTTGCCGCGTTTGAAAGACTGGTTCAAGTTACTGGCGCTGGAAATTGATCGCGGTCATTTCGGTTGTTATGCGCCACCTTGTTTTTCCCAGCGCTGGCTCGATCGCTGGTCGTTTATGGAGTCTGCCGGCGATCGTTGGTGGCCGGTTTGCGGCGCAGCTTATGTTGTTGCGGCCGTAAAGCGTGTGGCTGCCGTGCGTCTGGTGGGTCCTGCATGGAAGGAAAAAGACAAAAAGCGGGTGCGGCGGGCGGCGGTGGCTGCAAGTCCGCGCCGATCATCACCTTGGTGAGTTTTGGTTGTGTGGTTTGCGTTGAATAATAAGTGGATATTGATTGAATGGGCCAAAGTGTGACAAAAACGGTGCATATCTGGACGGATGGTGCGTGCAAGGGTAATCCTGGTCGGGGTGGCTGGGGCGCTTTTCTGAAACAGGGTCGGCACGAAAAAAGCTTGTGTGGCGGTGAACTTGAAACAACCAACAACCGTATGGAACTGATGGCTGTGATACAGGCGTTGCAGGCGTTGAAGCGCCCTTGCGATGTCGTTATTCACACAGACTCCCAGTATGTACAAAAAGGGATGACGGAATGGTTGCCAGGCTGGAAACAGCGCGGCTGGAAAACGGCCGACCGAAAGCCGGTGAAAAATGCCGACTTGTGGCAGACCCTGGATTCTTTAACGCAGGCGCACAATGTGAGTTGGCAATGGGTAAGGGGTCATTCCGGTGACCCGGGAAATGAGCGCGCCGACGCGCTTGCCAATCAGGGTGTGGAAACAGTGGCTTAAGCCCCATGTGGCGACACTTTAGGGTAAATTTGCGGCAATACATCAATAAGTCAATGACGGAAGAGTAATGAAGAATCGAGTGTTATGGCCGCTGGTCCTGATCGTCGGTGTGCTGCTGGGGGTTGTTGCATCGCGCTGGCTGCCTGGCCAGTGGTTTGCTGCGGGCTCTTCGACACCGTCAGCCCGTGGGGGTGCCGCCTCTGTAGCTCCGCCTGCCGCCAAGCCTCAGGGGGTCGGCGTCGAGGTTGCTCCGGTGCAATTGGTTGCCATGCCCCGGGTGGTTTCGGCAGTTGGAACGCTGCGTTCGGAAAGTGCTGTGATGTTGCGGCCCGAAATTACCGGCCGTATTGTTGAGATTCGCTTCGAGGAAGGGGGGCGGGTTAAACAAGGCGACTTACTGGTCAGGCTCGACGATGGCGTCACACGCGCTCAATTGCAACAGGCGCAGGCAAATCTTTCGCTGGCACAAAGCCAGTATCGTCGCTCGGAACAATTAACCAAAGAAGGGTTTATCAGTGGGCAGGCTCGCGACGAGGCGTTTAATCAGTTGAAAGTGCAACAAGCAGCGGTCGCGCTGGCGCAGGCCCAACTGGAAAAAACGGCTATTCTGGCGCCTTTCGATGGTTTGATTGGTTTGCGGCAAGTGTCGCTGGGCGACTACGTGAGCCCGGGTGCTGATTTGGTGCCGATTGAATCCATTGATCCCTTGCAGGTTGATTTCCGCGTGCCTGAGAGTTTTGTGGGGGCGTTGGATCCGGGTATGCCGATATCGGTGGAGTTTGACGCCATGCCGGGCCAGTCGCGTCAGGGGCAGGTTAAAGCGATTAGCCCTCAGGTTGATGTAGGGGGGCGGTCGGTTTTATAGCGTGCCGATATCCCGAATGCCGATTTGGCCTTGCGTCCTGGCATGTTTGCTCGTGTTCGCCTGCAACTGACGGATGCGCAAGCATTGGTGATACCGGAAACGGCTTTGCAGTCGGCGGGGGCCGAGCGGTATGTTTTTCGCCTTGAAAACGGTGTAGTGAGGCGGGTTGTCGTGGAAATCGGTCAGCGTCGCGCGGGCACGGTTGAAGTGGTGTCGGGTCTGGCGCAAGGTGACCAGGTGGTTATCGCCGGCTTGCAAAAAATTAATGATGGTACGCCTGTCCGGGTGTTGCCTGCCGCAGGTAATAGTGCTTCTTAACCCCGGGGCGGTGTCATGGTTCTTTCCGAAATCTGCATCAAGCGTCCTGTCTTCGCCACGGTGTTGTCGTTACTTGTGGTGTTGGTCGGCCTTATTTCGTACGACCGTTTAACGGTTCGAGAATATCCCGCCATCGACGAGCCCGTCGTTTCGGTCTTGACGGAATACAAAGGGGCTTCGCCCGAGGTGGTTGAGTCGCAGGTCACCAAGCCTTTGGAAGATCAACTTTCCGGAATCGAGGGCGTCGATGTCATGACGTCGCGCAGCCGCTCGGAGCGCAGCTGGATCAGCATTAAATTCAATATGGATCGCGACCCGGACGCCGCTGCCGCCGAGGTGCGCGATAAGGTCTCGCGTGCGCGTCGTTTCATGCCGGATGAAATTGACGAACCCGTCGTCAGCAAGGTGGAGGCCGACGCAACCCCCATCATGTATATCGCCGTGCAGGCCGGTAGCCTGAACACCATGGAGGCCTCCGACTACATTAATCGCTACGTCAAAACACGTTTGTCGGTGTTGCCGGGGGCGGCCGAAATTCGTATTTTTGGCGAGCGCCAACCGGCGATGCGGGTATATGTGGATCGCAACAAGTTGGCGGCATATCAGCTTACCGTTCAAGACGTTGAAAACGCATTGCGACAGCAAAACGTGCTTATCCCGGCCGGCCGCATTGAGTCGGCGATGCGTGAGTTTTCAGTGGTATCCACAACCGACCTTCAATCGGTCGATCAGTTTCGCGACGTCATTGTGGCCAGCGTGAATGGTTACTCGGTACGTTTAAGTGACGTTGCCCGTGTGGAAATAGGCCCGGCCAACGAAAGAATTTTGTCGCGCTATAACGGACAGGACGGCCTGAACATCGGGGTAACCAAGCAGTCTACGGCCAATCCGCTGGATTTATCGAAGGCGGTGCGTGCGGAAGTGGAGCAGATCAACCAAAACCTGCCTGCCGGCATGCGTCTGACGGTTGCTTACGACAGTTCGGTTTTTATTCAAGAGTCGATTAATTCCGTTTACTACACCATTCTGGAAGCCCTGGTTCTGGTGGTGTTGGTGATTTTCTTTTTTCTGCGCAGTGTCAGAGCCAGTTTGATACCGATTGTCACGATCCCGGTTTCGCTCATCGGTGCGTTCGGCATTATGTTTTTGTTCGGTTTTTCCATTAACACTTTGACTCTGCTGGCCATGGTGCTGGCTATTGGCCTGGTGGTTGACGATGCAATCGTTGTGCTGGAAAACATTTACCGACACATTGAAGAGGGAAAGTCGCGTCTTGAGGCATCGTTTATCGGCATTCGTGAAATCGCTTTTCCGGTTATCGCAATGACGCTTACCCTGGTGGCAGTTTACGCACCATTGGCGTTTGCAACGGGTCGCACGGGAAGGTTGTTTATTGAGTTCGCGCTCACGCTTGCCGGCGCGGTGCTGGTATCCGGTTTTGTGGCTCTAACGCTCACTCCCATGATGTGTTCAACCTTGTTGCGCCACCAGTCATCGCATGGTTGGTTGTATCGCCTTATTGAAAATTTTCTGGTTTGGCTTACCGGTGCCTATCGGCGCAGCCTGGCGATGGCTTTGCGCGCCCGATGGCTGGTGGTGTTGCTGGGGGTGGTGGTCGCCCTGGGCAGTGGCGCGTTGTTCAGCACGATTAAAAGCGAGCTCGCACCACTGGAGGATCGTGGCGTGGTGTTTGGTGTGGTTTCCGCCCCAGATGGCTCAACGCTCGACTATACCCTTGATAGCGTGAAAGAGATAGAAGCCATGTATGCCAATATCTCTGAGGCCAGTGGTAACCAATCAGTCGTCGGCTTTCCTACGGTAACCGATGCTTTTGCCATTTTGCGCTTGAAGCCGTGGGATGAGCGTGATCGGACGCAACAGAGCATTGCCGCTTCGTTGCAGTCTCAATTCCGGGCTTTACCGGGGGTGCGTGCGTTCCCCACCAACCCCCCGTCGTTTGGTTTGCGCGCCACTTCAAAGCCGGTGGAGTTTGTCATTATGAGTCAGGCGCCTTATGAAGAAATCGGCAAATTGGTGGATACCTTTGTAGAGCGCTTGTCCGATTATCCGGGCTTGCAGAATATTGAAACGGATTTGCGCTTGAACACGCCCGAGTTAACAGTATCGGTGAACCGCGACAAACTGGCCGATGTCGGTGTGGATGTCGGTACTGTCGGGCGCACGCTTGAGTCGATGCTGGGGGGGCGTCAGGTGACGCGATTCCGCGATAGCGGTGAGCAATACGACGTGATCGTACAGGTCGACAAACAAGATCGCGCCGAACCTGCTGATATTTCCAATATCTATATCAGAACGGATCAGGGCGGCATGGTGCAGTTAGCCAACTTCCTCGATGTAACCGAAAGCGTGGCACCGCAATCATTGAATCATTTCAATCGTTTACGGGCGGTTGAGGTCGAGGCGTCGGTGGCGCCTGGTTATGCATTGGGTGAGGTTCTTGAGCACATGAGCGCCGTTGCGCTTGAGGTCTTGCCGCCGACGGTGCAAACCGACCTGGACGGACAATCGCGCGAATTCCGTGAATCGTCCAGCAGTATTTATTTGGTTTTCGTGATGGCGCTGGTGTTTATTTATCTCGTCCTGGCGGCGCAGTTTGAAAGTTGGCGCAATCCCTTTGTAATTATGCTGTCGGTGCCGCTGGCGCTGGCAACCGGCGCCGGGGCTGAATCGCGTGAACAAATCGGGTGGGTGCTGGTTGGCGGATTAACGTTTGGTACATTACTCACTTTATATGTCGTACCGGTTGCGTATTCTTTAATTGCCAAGCGCGCAGTTGCAGGCAGTTCAGCCGAGCATACTCAACCAACGCACGAACACGGATAAGTAATAGTAATGCGTCAAATTATTTTAGATACGGAAACCACGGGCCTGGACCCGGCGCAAGGGCACCGGGTGGTTGAATTGGCCTGCGTCGAAATGGTGAATCGCAGCCTTACCGGACGCCATTTGCATTTATATTTGAATCCGGATCGCGACTCCGACCCTGAGGCGCTGGCAGTTCACGGGCTCACAACCGACTTTTTGTCTTCTCATCCCCGCTTTCATGAGGTGGCGGATCAACTGGTCGAGTACGTGCGCGGTGCCGAGGTCATTATTCACAATGCGGCATTCGATGTGAAATTTCTGAATGCCGAACTTGAGCAGGCGGGGCTCCCTCGGTTTAATACGCTGTGCGAGAAGATTACCGATTCGCTGCTCTATGCGCGTGAATTGCACCCCGGTAAACGCAACTCGCTTGACGCTTTGTGCGAGCGCTACGGGATATCCAATGCGCACCGCACGTTGCACGGGGCCTTGCTCGATTCCGAATTGTTAGCTGAAGTTTGGTTATCGATGACGCGTGGGCAAGACAGCTTGTTAATGGATATCGACGACAAATCGGTGTCGGCTATCGGCATCGCCGGCGGCGCCTCATTCGACGCCTCTTCTTTGAAAGTATTGCTTGCGGGACCGGAAGAAGCTGAGCGACATCGTGAATATCTCGAGGCCCTTGATAAGACCTCAGGCGGATCTTGTGTCTGGCGTCAGTATGAAACGTCCGGCACATCCGGCAATGAATAGGGGTTCATGTTTTTGGGTGCGTTTGCGGTGCACCCAAAATGCATCAATGTGAGGCAATGCGTGGCAGTTTTTTGAGCAGGCGACGTAGTGTAAAACGCAAGCCCGATTCTGTTTGCGCCGGTAAATAACAATTCATAAGCGAGGGCAGCACGGGCGCGGCGCTGTGCTGCGTAGCGAACTGCGGCGCGGCCTGGTGAGTGTTGATGCGACGATAAGAATAATAAGCGCTTTTCATGACCTTGCTTCCTTTTAGAAAAGAAAATGCATTCGGGCTTCATGCCTTCTTTCTATATGAAGCAAACTTCATGCCAGTTTTGATATCGGGTTTACCCCTATCGATAGCAGGGCTGTGCCAACGTATTTCCCCAGCTTGAGTCACAATGCGGTTTTGCACTTGTTCGTATTGGAAGACACAATGACGCGTATTGTTTTGTTCGAGAATATTCATCCCAGTGCCCTGGAAGTATTCGAGGCCGCAGGTTTAACTGACGTGACAACTTATGCATCGGCGTTGCCCCCCAATCAGTTGCGAGAGGCGCTTGAAGGGGTTGAGTTGCTGGGCATTCGGTCTCGTACGCACCTCGACGAAACGGTGCTTTCCAGTGCGTCGTCTTTGCGTGCGGTGGGATGCTTTTGTATCGGCACCAATCAGGTTGACCTGGAAACCGCCATGCTCAGGGGCATTCCGGTATTCAATGCGCCGTTTTCCAACACGCGTTCGGTGGCAGAGCTGGTGCTGGGTGAAACCATATTATTGTTGCGTCGCATTCCCGAGAAAAATGATCGCGTGCATCATGGCCACTGGGATAAAACAGCCGAAGGGGCTTATGAGGCGCGTGGCAAAACGTTAGGTATCGTGGGGTATGGCAATATTGGCTCACAAGTGGGAATTTTGGCGGAGGCCGCCGGCATGCGGGTGGTTTTTCACGATCTTGAGGCCAAATTGCCCTTGGGTAATGCGCGCCCATGCACCTCGTTAAAGCAATTACTCGAGCAATCCGACGTGGTTACACTGCATGTGCCGGGTGGCCGCGCCACTGAAAACATAATCAACGCCAAGACACTTTCCTACATGAAAAAAGGGGCGATACTTATTAATGCCTCGCGCGGCACAGTGGTGGATATCGATGCCTTGCACGATGCGTTACAGATGTCGCATTTGTCGGGTGCCGCGATCGACGTATTCCCGAGCGAGCCTAAGGGTCGGGATGAGCCCTTGCAGAGTCCTTTGATTGGAATGCGAAACGTCATCCTTACGCCACATATTGGTGGCAGTACCCAGGAATCGCAAGAGAACATCGGGCGTGAAGTCGCCGAGAAACTGGTGCGCTTTGCTTTAAGCGGTACAACCAAAGGCGCGGTGAATTTCCCCGAAGTACCGTATCAAGACGCTGCCGGCGCAACACGTATTTTGCACGTTCATCGCAATGAGCCTGGGGCAATGGGCGCATTAAGCAGCTTGATGGCGCGACATGGTTTGAATATTGTGCGACAACAATTGCAAACCAAAGGGCCGGTAGGCTACGTTATTTCCGATGTTGAGGGCGAAGTAAACGAGGCGGTCATGCAGGCTTTGCGACAGGACCCAATTACGATTCGATGCGATCAGATTGCATCAACATGATGACTTTTTCACTGGCCGGCAGAATGTCGGCCAGTGTGTACTGATCGAGGTGCTGAAGAAACTGCTGCAGCGCCCCTTCCATGATGCCTGTCAGGGCGCAATAGCCGCCTAGTGTGCAGGCGCTTTCAGTGCCCAGGCATTCAACCACGTGGAAATCGTTTTCCGTATCGCGCACCACCGCGCCAAGGTTGATTTCAGACGGCGATTTGGAAAGTTTCATGCCGCCGTTTTTCCCCCGTACGGTAGTGAGCCAACCTTTTACGCTAAGTCGGTGCGTGACCTTCATCAAGTGTGGTTCGGAAATGTTGTAGGCTGACGCGATCTCGGCGATTGTGCAGAGGCGATCGGGGTTCTGGCCTACATACATAAGCAGGCGCATGGCGTAATCGGTTAGGGTGGTTAAGCGCATGACGCAAATAATAACGGTAAAAGGATAAACACGGTTTTACCCTAAAAATTAAGGTATGGCATTGGGGCGGGGGCGTATCAACATGGGAACAAAGCGCCACAGATAGAGTGCAAGGCTCAATACCCAGCAAGCGGCTGCGGCATGCACAAGAAACGGAACAAGCGAACTGGGCCATAACGCAGTCATTCGAAAAACAACGGCAAAAACCATAAGCCAGTAGCTTGCGATCATACTGTGATCAAGCTTAAGCGGCCGCCCCAAATGCCCGAGAGCCGTGCGGGTAACCATGCCAATAATCAAGAGGGCAAACCCACCCATGCCGATCACGTGCGCAGGCAACGCGGTGCGCGATAAGATATTGGGTGTCCAGCCGGCCAGCCACAGGCCGGCAATCACCAAACCCAAACCCAGAAACGCATAACCCAAATAGAGAATCCAAAGTATGGGTTTGCTTAATACTGCGCCAGGCTTCCAGCGTATAACCTGATACAGGCTAATGAGCCCTGCGGCAGCCAGTAAAAGGGCTGTCAGGCGCGGCAGATTCACCAGCCCCGTGGCAATGGCAAGCAAACCCAGGCCCAATTGGGCTTGCCCCCAGCCGGTTAGCATGGGTAGCGACAAACCCGGCAGGGCGCGCATGGCAAAAAAGGGTATAACCCGGCGTGCAACCAGAAGGGCGATAATGGCCATGCCAATAAGCCCGATAGTGAAATAATGCATTAAGGCGGCGTAGTCTTGGTGCCAGGCTGCGTACAGATAGAATACGTTGGCTATACCCAAGCCCAGGGCCAGCCAGGGTAGCCCATAGTTGCGCCGATTTTGCGTACGGTTGATAACGCGCCAAAGAGCGATAAATGTCGATAAAAAAAACAGGGTTTCAGCGGCGCCCGCTAATATGAACAGCACTGGTTCGCTGAAAAGGTAAAGCAATCGAGCCGTTGCCCATAGCAGCGCCAGTACTGCCAGCGGAGTGCCCTTAATAGGGTTAAGCCCGGTCCAGGTGGCGCTGGCGGTGAGCAGAAAGCCAACGGCAATAGTGGCAATAAACCCCCACAGCATTTCATGGGCGTGCCAGGCCAATGCGCCCATGTGCATATTGAGCCATTGCGGCGTGAAAACCCAGAGCGCTACGGAGATAAGCGCCCAGGCACATCCCGCAATGTACAAGGGGCGAAAACCCAGTTCCAGGAATGCGCGCATGCTGGGTTTGGCGGGTTTTTGCTTTCCCGGCTCCTGAATGAACATGACGTTAGCCATGGACAACCTCGGTAAGGGGTTTGTCGGGGTTGTGATGCAATTGATATCCATACCAGAGGCTGCGGGCGATACGTTGGGCAAACATGTCTGCCCGTTGTGCCAGCGCCTGGTTTTCCAATGTGTTCATTGTTTCATTGAAAAGCTTAAGCCAACGCCCGAACAGCTCCCCGCTTAAACTGGGTAAGGCAACGTGTTTGGGCATAGGCGTGCCGTTGTAGGTGCCGGTACCCAGCAGCATCGACGACCAAAACTGCACCATTTTCTCGAGGTGGGTGTCCCAATTTTGAATATGGCTATTGAAAATGGGCCCCAGTTGTTCGTCGTCACGCACGCGATCGTAGAAACGATAAACAAAGTCGCGTATTTCGTCGACGGTTCCCAGGTTTTCTCGCGCCGTCATGACGTACTCCCTTAAAGATATATATTATTAATATCTTATTAATTGTTCCATAGCGTTGTCAATCGGTTTTTAAGTATTCCGATAGCAGGTACACTCCGAACAATTTCCTGACAATTTTTTGGAGACAAGCGCAGCGCCGGGGTCACCCAGCGCGGTAATGTGTCATGTCATTGCAAATGAAGTCTCGTTTACAGTCAATAAGCTGCGTGGTGCCGTGCCTGAATGAAGAAGCGAATCTGGGGGTGTTGCTCCCAGGTTTGCTGGCTGTTCTGAAAAAATTGGCCCCCGCGTGCGAAATCATCGTGGTCGATGATGGTAGTACCGATGGCACTGCCGGTCTGCTGTCGGGTTGGGCAAACGATCACCCTGAAATTGTTTATTTGCAACTATCGCGTAATTTCGGCAAGGAAGCGGCCTTAAGTGCGGGCTTGGCTGCGGCCAAAGGTCAGGTGGTGGTCAGTATGGATGCCGACCTCCAACATCCCCCCGCCTTAATATCTGAGATGTTGCTGCGTTGGGAGGAAGGGGCCGACATGGTTTATGCCGTCCGGGCCAGTCGCAACGATGAATCCGCTTTCAAGCGATTCGGCAGCAAGCTTTTTTATCAGCTCATGCGCACGCCGGGTGGGGTGCGCGTGCCGGAGAACGCGGGCGATTTTCGTTTAATGGATCGTGCGGTGGTCGACGCCCTGATGATGCTTCCGGAGCGGAACCGCTTTATGAAGGGCTTGTTTGCTTGGGTGGGGTTTAGGTCGGAGCCTTTGTATTACCACCCACCCGAACGTTTGCACGGAAGGACCAGCTTCCATCCTTTCAAACTATTTGGTTTCGCCATCGATGGGTTAACTGCCTTTACAACGTAGCCGTTGCGCTTGTTAAGTGTGGTCGGCATTATTATTTCATTGCTTTCCTTTGCGTATGGTCTTTTCACCGTTATTAAGCATTTGCTGTACGGTGATCCGGTTCAGGGTTTTACCACGCTGGCCACGGTTATTTTGTTTTTTGCCGGGGTGAATTTGATTTCGGTTGGCGTGCTGGGTGAGTACATTGGCCGTATTTTTGGTGAAGTAAAAGGGCGGCCGGTATATATTGTGCGAAAACAAGCGGGCCGTGGGCTTGAGTCCGTGACAGAGTCAAATAAACCTACCCTCGCTGAGTCGCCCCGCGAAATGCCCAGAAGCGGCCAAGAATAAATGTCATGACTGCAATCGCAATTAATATCGAACCCAATAAAATATCGTAGCGAATTGTCGTGGTTGCTAAAAGCAAGGCATAACTTGTTTCGTTAACGGCAAAACCCAGGGCCGACACAAGAAAAAAACGTCTTGCCGCCCGCCACATGGGGGCATGCTGGTGGCGAAAAGTGAGTTGAAAGTGGCCTGTAAATGAAACGACGAATGCAACGAGCCAACCCAGGACATTGGCAAAAAGCGGGGCGATGTGCAAAGTGGAAACAAGCGCAACGACAACCAGCCAATGTGTGGCGGCGGCACCGCAGCCCACTCCAATAAAACAGGCGAGTTGCTTTAAGGTATTTTTCATCATGCTTCACAATGCGGGTTCAATGGAAAAAAACAAAACCTTGATTCTGTGCGCCGACGACTTTGGTGCAAACTCGGCGGCAAATGCGGCTATTCTAGCGCTCGCGCAATGCGGGCGTTTAAGCGCCACCAGTTGCCTGGTTGACGGCCCGACCTTTGGCCGCGATGTTTCTTTGTTGCATGCAACGCAACTGCAAACGGGCCTGCACCTTAATTTCACTGATGATTTTGGCCAACCCGATTCAGTCATGCCTATTAATCAACTCGTTTTAGCGGCTTATTTGCATCGGCTGAAGGTGTCGGTTGTTCAAACTGCCGTGGCGCGTCAGCTGGATCGTTTTGAAAACCTGATGGGGCGTACGCCCGACTACATTGACGGACACTTGCATGTTCATCAGCTACCCATTATTCGTGATGCTCTGCTGGCAGAGATGACCAAGCGGTATGGGCGTATGTCGACACAACCATGGCTGCGCAATACCCGATTCAGAAATGCGCCGGGGCTTCCCACTCGGTTAGCTTTAAAAGCCAGGACTATTCAAGCGCTGGGTTCGGCAAAGCTGGTTCGTCTTGCTGCCGCAAAGCGCTTTGCGACCAATGCCGGATTTTTAGGGGTGTATGGGTTTACGGGTGGCGAGTCGGCTTATTCGAAGTATATGCAAGCCTGGTTGGGTGCTGTGCAGGACGGCGATGTGTTGATGTGCCACCCTGAGTGCGGAGACGAGGCCCGGGATGCCCAACGCTGCGCCGAGTACCATGTGTTAAGTAGCCACGACTTTACGGCGTGGTTAGAGGCAAATTCAATTCGCCTGGGGTAGTACAGTAGTACACTGTAGACATCAAGTTAATATGTTGGGCAGCGCCCGGCGCCTTATTGCGGAGACTCAAATGGCGGTTCCTGTTAATCCTTTAACCGACTCTTTTTCTGTTGCCCCTCAGTTGTCTGCCGGCGATATGTCGGCAGTGGCTCAGGCAGGGTATAAAAGCGTGATTATTAACCGGCCCGACTTCGAAGGCGGCCCCGATCAGCCTGCCTCGAGCGAAGTTATAACGGCGGCGAAGGCGGCCGGCCTGGAAGTGGTTTATCAGCCTGTTGTTAGCGGTGCCATTACCGCTCAAGACGTCACTCAGTTCGCCGAGTTACTCAAAACTATGCCAAAACCTATTTTGGCGTATTGCCGCAGCGGTGCGCGGTGCACACAATTGTTTCAGGCTGCGAGCATTTCTTGATGTAACGCAAACAAGCGTCGCAAACAGGCTTTATTTTTTTACAGGGTATGCGTAGCATTACGTTAACGATAAACCAGAGGCTTAAAAATCATGTTTAAAAAAGTTCTTATTCCTACCGATGGTTCCGTACTGTCCACCCAGTCTGCAAACAAAGGTATTTGTTTTGCCAAAAAGGTCGGTGCTGAAGTGGTGGCCTTGCACGTTACGCAACCCTTTGCAGCAACGGTCGGCTTCGACGGTATGGCTGCGGCTTATGCCATCACCGATGAAGACTACGATAAGACGGCCGCTGAACAAGCCCACAAGTATTTGAAAGCGGTTACCGATCGCGCTGAAACCGCGGGTGTGAAGGCACATGCCGTTTCAGCAACCAATTTCAATGTGGCGGATGGCGTTGTTCAGGCAGCGGAAGAGCATGATTGCGATTTGATTTTTATCGGCAGTCATGGTCGCAGTGGTCTGTCCCGGTTGCTTCTGGGTAGTGTCACGGCCAAAGTATTAAGCCTGGCTAAAACGGCGGTATTGGTGTACCGCGTGAAGGAAGAAAAAGACGCTTAAATCAGGGCATTTGGCTGCACGAAAATCAGGCAGTTTTTGTCAAGGTATGCAGGAATGTGAAAGGCAGCGGATACGCTGCCTTTTTTAATTTACGGCTTCGGTGGCCGATGGGTGTTTATTATTGTCCTTTGGGCATTAAGCGGTCCCGATGTTGATTCAGGGCTTCCAGCGTAATTGGGCTAAGTTCCGATTCGGCCGTACGGCCTTCGGGGTTGCTTACCAGAAATTCAAGTATTTGGCGCCGCATACGGGGCTCCCAGAATTTCTCAATATGGTTGGCTACGCCTTCAACACCCTCAGCCCGGTCGGGCATGGCGTCGAAAAAGTCTCCGATGCGGTTGGCCAAATGAATGAGTTGATCGATATTCACGACGATATTTCCTTGCTGAGATATTCGGGATGGGCGTAAACGGTGAAAGACTCACCTCGCATGAAGCCCGCTAAAAAAAGATTCAAATTCTGTGCCATACGTGCCGCGTAGGCTGTAGGGGCCGATACGGCGATCAGGGCGTTAATACCGGCGGCCGCCGATTTTTGTACCATTTCAAAGCTGGCGCGGCTTGAAATAACGGCAAATCCGCATTGCGGATCGAAAGGTTTGCGAATCAGGCTGCCGATGAGTTTGTCCAGCGCGTTGTGTCGCCCAACGTCTTCCCGTACCGCTTTCAGGGCTCCATCGGCATCAGCCCAAGCCGCCGCATGGGATGCACCGGTTGCACTGTGTACAGGCTGCGCGTTACGCAATTGTTGTGCAGCCCGAATAAGGGCAGGTGTTGCAAGACGTTCGTTTCGCCCGGCAACAGGCTGAAGCGGGCGAACCACTTCTTCCAGGTTTTCAATGCCGCATAAACCACAACCGGTGCGTCCTGCCATGGCGCGTCGTCTGCGTTTCAGGCTGTCTAAACACGCACTGGCAATGGTCACCGCCACAATAATCCCGTTCTCGGTTTCTTCCAGCTCAACATCATAAACATCGGATGCCGATCGAATCAGGCCTTCGGTATACGAAAAGCCATAAGCGAAGTCTTCCAGGTCGTTGGGGGTCGCCAATAATGTGGCATGTGCGATGCCGTTATATTCCAGGGCAACCGGCACTTCGTTGACCAGTTCGTCGGGTTCCGCCAATAGAACATGACTGTCGGGGTGCCGGCGCCAGACAGTAGCGCTAAGGTGTCCGGCCGATAGTTCGGCCGGACACCAGGAAGGGGCGGGTTTCAACGACGCCATAAAGGGCTGATCAGTTTTCTGTTGCAGTGTCCTGAATTCGCTCGTCGAGCAACTTGTGCTGCATGTCGGAAAACGCCGCCCAGTTGGCTTGCCATTCAGAAGGCTGCGTGACGCGTTTAACCTGAACTGCCGTAACCTTGTATTCCGGGCAGTTAGTGGCCCAGTCGGAAGAGTCGGTTGTAACGACGTTTGCACCCGATTCCGGGAAGTGGAAGGTGGTGTAGATGACGCCGGGCTGAACACGGTCTGTTACGTCGGCACGTAATACAGTTTCCCCTGCACGGCTTTGAATAGCCACCCAGTCGCCCGTACTGACGCCGCGGTCTTCGGCATCTTGCGGGTGAATTTCCAGCACGTCTTCATTGTGCCAAACCACATTCTCGGTGCGGCGTGTTTGCGCCCCCACGTTGTACTGCGACAGGATACGACCTGTGGTGAGTAACAGCGGGAACTTGCGCGTGCTGCGCTCGTCGCTGGGAACGTATTTGGTAATCACGAATTTACCCTTGCCACGCACAAATTCATTCACGTGCATGGTTGGGGTGCCCTCGGGGGCTTCATCGTTGCAGGGCCATTGAATACTGCCCAACTCGTCGATCTTCTTGAACGAAACGCCTTTGAACGTAGGGGTCAGGCGGGCGATTTCATCCATGATCTCGCTGGGATGCTTGTAGTTCATGGGGTAGCCCAGTGCGTTGGACAACGCGCAAGTGGCTTCCCAATCGCCCATACCGGCTTTGGGTTCCATGACTTTGCGAACACGGGAGATACGACGCTCGGCATTCGTGAACGTACCGTCTTTTTCCAGGAATGAAGAGCCGGGCAGGAACACATGAGCGTACTTGGCGGTTTCGTTCAGGAAGATGTCTTGCACAATGACGCATTCCATGGCGCTCATGGCGGCAATAACATGCTGTGTGTTGGGGTCAGACTGAACAATGTCTTCACCCTGGCAGTACAAGGCTTTGAATGAGCCATCGAGCGCGGCGTCGAACATGTTGGGAATACGCAGGCCGGGCTCAGGTTGTAACGTTACGCCCCAGGCCTGTTCGAATTCGGTGCGGGTGGCCACATCGGAAATATGACGATAGCCGGGCAGTTCGTGCGGGAAAGAGCCCATATCGCAGGAACCTTGCACGTTGTTTTGGCCCCGTAACGGGTTTACGCCAACGCCTTCGCGGCCTACATTACCGGTAGCCATTGCCAGGTTGGCAATGGCCATTACAGTGGTGGAGCCCTGGCTATGTTCGGTGACACCCAAACCGTAGTAAATGGCACCATTGCCTTGCGTGGCATACAGGCGAGCGGCGCCGCGCAAGTCGGCAGCGGATACACCGGTGACCGATTCCATTGCCTCGGGTGAGTTTTCCGGCAAAGAGACAAATTCGCGCCATTCGCGGAACGCTTTTTCTTCGCAGCGCTCGGCGACGAATTGTTCGTCGATCAGGTTCTCTGTGGCAATGACGTGCGCCATCGAGGTCAGCAGGGCGGTGTTGGTTCCGGGGCGCACAGGCAGGTGGTAATCGGCCTTGATATGCGCCGAACTTACCAGTTCGATTTGACGCGGGTCAATCACGATAAGCTTGGCACCTTCGCGCAAACGCTGCTTCATACGTGAAGCAAAGACCGGGTGGGCGGCGCTGGGGTTGGCGCCCATCACGATAATGACGTCGCTGTGCATGACCGAATCGAAGGTTTGTGTCCCGGCCGACTCACCCAGCGTGGTTTTCAGGCCGTAACCGGTAGGGGAATGGCAAACCCGTGCGCAGGTATCGACATTGTTCGTACCGAATGCGGCGCGCACCAGCTTTTGAACCAGGTAGGTTTCTTCATTCGTGCAGCGCGAAGAAGTAATACCACCCACCGCATCACGACCATATTGCCCCTGAATGCGTTTGATTTCACCCGCGGCGTAGTTAATGGCTTCGTCCCAGCTGACCTCTTGCCAGGGGTCGGTAATTTTCTTGCGAATCATGGGCTTGAGCACGCGATCTTTGTGCGTGGCGTAACCCCAGGCAAAACGGCCTTTCACGCAAGAATGGCCGCGATTGGCTTTGCCGTCTTTCCAGGGCACCATACGCACGACTTCTTCGCCTTTCATGTCGGCTTTAAAGCCGCAACCCACACCGCAGTAGGCGCAAGTGGTAACAACCGAGTGTTCAGGCTGGCCCATCATGATGACGGTTTTCTCGGTTAGCGTGCTGGTGGGGCAGGCTTGAACACAAGCCCCGCATGAAACGCATTCGCTGCCCAGGAAGTCTTCGTTTTGCCCTGCGGCAATACGCGACTCAAAGCCTTTGCCGTCGATGGTCAGGGCAAAGGTGCCTTGTATATCTTCGCACGCGCGTACGCAGCGGCTGCACACAATGCATTTCGATGGGTCGTAAGAAAAATAGGGGTTCGATTCGTCGGTGGCATCATTCAGATGATTCTGGCCTTCGTAGCCATAGCGTACGTTGCGCAAACCCACGACACCGGCCATATCCTGCAATTCGCAGTCGCCGTTGGCGGGGCAGGTCAGGCAGTCGAGCGGGTGGTCGGAAATGTACAGTTCCATGACGTTGCGACGCAGATCGTGCAACTTTGGGGTTTCCGTACGAATAACCATTCCTTCTTCGACCGGAGTGGTGCACGACGCCGGATAGCCACGGCGGCCTTCAATTTCTACCAGGCACAAGCGACAGGAGCCAAAGGCTTCCAGACTGTCGGTGGCGCATAGTTTGGGAATATTAATACCCATTTCGGCTGCAGCCCGCATAACGGACGTGCCGACAGGAACTTGATAGGCATTGCCGTCGATGGTGACATTAATCATTTCGGCGCTGACCCGGGCGGGGGTGCCGAAATCACGTTCACGTTTGGCGATAGTTTCTAACATAATGGGCTCCGGAATCAGGCTTGGCTGGCGGCAGGGGCGGCTTCAAGGCCGAAGTCCTGCGGGAAGTGTTCAAGTGCCGACAGCACGGGGTAAGGGGTCATGCCGCCCAGGGCACATAAAGACCCGCTTAACATAGTGTCGCATAGGTCGCGCAGCAGGTGAACCTGTTGTTCGCGTTGGTGATCCTGACGGATTTTCTGAATGACTTCGGTGCCGCGAACGGCGCCGATACGACAGGGGGTACATTTGCCACAGGACTCGACCGCACAGAATTCCATGGCGTACTCGGCCATGTGTGCCATATCGACGGTGTCGTCGAAAGCCACAATGCCGCCGTGGCCCACCATGGCATTCACTTTCATGTACGACTCGTAATCCAGCGGAATGTCCCATTGGGATTCCGGCAGATAGGCACCCAGCGGCCCGCCAACCTGCACGGCACGTAAGGGGCGCCCGGAGGCGCTGCCGCCACCAAAGTCGTAAAGCAATTCACGCAAGGTTACGCCGAAGGCCAGCTCGACCAGGCCGCCTTGTTTCAGGTTGCCAGCCAGTTGGAAGGGTAGCGTCCCTTTGGAGCGGCCCATGCCGAAATCACGGTAATAGGCGCCGCCTTTGGCCAGAATAATGGGCACTGAAGCCAGTGAAATAACGTTATTGATGACGGTGGGCTTGCCGAACAAACCTTTCAGGGCGGGCAGGGGAGGCTTGTAGCGCACCTGGCCCCGCTTGCCTTCCAGGCTGTCAAGCATGGAGGTTTCTTCACCGCAAATATACGCACCGGCACCAATACGCACTTCCAGGTCGAAGGCTTGGCCGCTACCTTGAATATCGTTGCCCAGCCAACCCGTTTCGCGCGCGATGGCAATGGCCTTGTTCAGAACGTCGGCGGCCTGGGGATATTCCGACCGCAAGTAGATATAGCCATAGGTTGCGCCTACCGCAACACCGGCGATGGTCATCCCTTCGATTAACGTAAAGGGGTCGCCTTCCATGACCATGCGATCGGAAAACGTGCCGGAATCACCTTCGTCGGCGTTACAGGCAATGTACTTCTGATCGGCCTGGGCTTTCAGGACGGTATTCCATTTGATGCCGGTGGGGAAAGCTGCACCGCCCCGACCCCGCAAGCCCGACTCGGTAACCTCTTCCACGATTTTTTCCGGTGTCATGGCCAAGGCTTTTTTCAGACCTTCATAGCCCCCGTGCGCCTGGTAGTCTTCCAGGCTTAGCGGGTTAATGATGCCAACGCGTGCGAAGGTTAGGCGCTGCTGCTTTTTCAGGTAAGGAATTTCTTCAGTAAGACCATGGTAAAGCGAGTGTTCGGGCTTGCCTTCGTGCCAGCCCGCATCGAACAGACCTGGAACGTCGTCAGCCTCGACCGGACCGTAAGCAACCCGCCCTTCAGGGGTAACCACCTCTACCAGGGTTTCCAGCCACAGCATGCCGCGTGAGCCATTGCGAATAATGTTCACGATAAGCTGACGCTTCTTGGCTTCGGCCTGAATGGCGGCAGCGACGTCGTTTGCGCCTACCGCCAATGCGGCTGCATCTTGGGGAACGTAAAAAGTGATGTTTGTCATGATCAGGCCCCCTTATCCAGCAATTTGTCGAGTTTGGCGGGGGTCACACGTGCATGTGGCTGCCCGTTCACCATGACGGCGGGTGATTGCGCGCACAAGCCCAGACAATAAACAGGTTCAAGGGAAACCTGCCCGTTTTGGCTGGTTTCGTGAAAATCGCACCCCAATTTTTGTCGGGCGTGGTCGATAAGGCGGTTTGCGCCCATGGCCTGACAGGATTCCGCACGGCACATTTCCAGTACGGTGGGCGCCATGGGTTTCGGGTGGAAGTGGGGGTAAAAAGTAATCACCCCATGAATTTCCGCGCGCGACAACTGCAAGGCTTCCGACAGCACGGGCACGGCATCGTCGGGGATGTAACCCAACGTGTGTTGGATATCGTGCAATACGGGAAGCAGGTTGCCTTTTTGGCCGGCGTAGCGGTTAACCGCATTGAGGGCGGCCTGTTTCACAGCGTCTGAAGCGGGCTGCGCCGCGGCAGGAGAGGCTGGGGTGGTCATGGAAAATCCTTGTTAAGCCAGGTTCGCGAAACCTGAAGTACGTCTGAATTGATGACTTATTATGTGTATACGTGCATAATAAAAGTCTTGTATAGCCATAATCTACTGCGGAAACCACTTGGTTTCAATATGAACTAAATGACATATAAGTTCCAGGCACGACTGCGATCTGAATGGGTGCTCGAAAAGCCAGGTGGCGAGACATTCGCCCTGGGCGATATTCTGCGCCTGTTGTCGGCCATTGATACCTTGGGCCACATTGCCGGTGCGTGCCGTGAAAGCGGTTTGTCGTATCGGCATGGCTGGGGCTTGTTGCGCCGGGCCGAGAAAGAGTTCGACACCAGTTTACTGGAAACCAGTCGCCGTCAGGGTACCCGTTTAACACCGTTTGCCCAGCATTTGTTATGGGCAAACCGGCGCGTTGATGCGCGTTTGGCGCCTACTTTACAAAGCATGTCGTCGGAATTGCAGGAAGAGCTCGACAGTCTGTATCCGGAAAGCCGGCCTCGCTTGCGTTTGCACGCCAGCCATGGTTTTGCGGTAGAAGGGCTCATTCAGCAGGCGGGGCAGCACGACACGCTTTCTATCGAGTTGCGTTACCGCACCGCCATCGAGGCTTTGGCTTCATTGAATCGGGGCGAGTGCGATTTAGCGGGCTTTCAGGTGCCTACAGGAGAGTTCGAGCAACCGATTCTGGCGCATTACAACCCTTGGCTCGATACGGATCGTCATTGCCTGGTGTACCTGGCGCAGCGCGATACCGGCATGTTTGTTCACCCCGATAACCCCAAAGGCATTCATACCATTGCCGATCTGGTTAAGCCCGATGTGCGTTTCGTGAACCGGCAAACCGGTTCCAGTACGCGTTTGTTGGTTGGTTTGATGCTGTCCCGGTTAGGTATCGATACGGCGCAAGTGGTGGGTTACGACAGTAGCGAATTTACCCATATGGCGATCGCGGCGCACGTTGCCAGCGGTATGGCCGATGTGGGTATCGGTGTGGAAACGGCGGCCTGGCGTTGTGGGTTGGCTTTTATACCCCTGGCTAAAGAGCGCTATTTCTTTGCGGTGAATCGCGACAGCCTGGAAACACCGCAAATGCAGCAGTTACTGGCCTTGCTGACGGGCAACGCATATCGTGATTACGTTGCAGGGCTGGCGGGCTATGAATCGCGTAATATGGGGCAAGTATTGGCACTCGAGGAAGCCTTTCCTTTGGGTGCAACGAAAATGAAGGTGGCGTAGATGCCGCGCAAGTTTGGCAAAAAGCAATGAGCAAAGTTTTTTACATGGCGCCGGAAGGGCGCGCAAGCGATGTGGAGCTGCAAACCGGGCAATGGCAAAAAGGTGAGCCGCTGCTGGATACGCGCAAGCGTCCGCTACGCGATTTACGCATTTCAGTCACCGACCGTTGCAATTTTCGCTGCACGTATTGCATGCCGCGTGAAGTGTTCGACGCGAATTATCCTTTCATGCCGCATGCGTCGTTGTTGTCGTTTGAAGAAATTACGCGGCTTGCTTCGGTGGCGGTTAGCCAGGGCGTGCAAAAAATTCGCTTAACCGGCGGCGAACCCCTGTTGCGTAAAGATATTGAAAAACTGGTGGCCATGCTGGCGGAACTGCGCACACCGCAGGGTGACCCGGTGGAACTCACATTAACCACCAATGCCACCTTGTTGCGTAAAAAAGCGGCCGCCTTGAAAGAGGCGGGTTTGAATCGAGTGACGGTTAGCCTCGATGCACTCGACCCGGTATTGTTCGAGCAAATGAGCGATAGCCAAGTGGCCGTAGACACAGTGCTTGACGGCATACAGGCCGCTGCTGAAGTGGGGCTGGCGCCGGTTAAGGTCAATATGGTGGTTCGCAAGGGTTTGAACGACAGCCAGATCTTACCTATGGCTGAATACTTTCGGAATTCCGGCCATGTGCTGCGCTTCATCGAGTATATGGACGTGGGTTCCACAAACGGCTGGAACCTGGACGAAGTGGTGACCGGCAAAGAAATTCTGGACCTTATTGGTGCGCAGTATCCACTAGAGCCGGTAAAGGCGGATTACGCGGGGGAAGTGGCCGAGCGTTGGCGCTATCAAGACGGCAGTGGCGAAATTGGCGTCATCACCAGCGTGTCGCATCCGTTCTGCGGCGATTGCTCGCGCGCCCGCATGTCACCCGAGGGCCGCCTGTATTTATGTTTGTTTGCCGACCAGGGCTACGACTTGCGCGCCGTTTTGCGCGGTGGTGCGTCCAACGAGGTACTGGCCGCTCATTTGGCCGGAATCTGGCAAGGCCGAACCGACCGCTATTCCGAGCAGCGCGGTAAGGAAACGGTTTCGCGTCGCAAGATTGAAATGAGTTATATCGGCGGATGAGCGCGCGAATCACGAATAAACACGCACGAATAATTATTGCTCACTCGGTTAATGCATGACTACGCAGGTGATTTCTGCTGATCAAATTACCGGTTTGGTCCTGGCCGGCGGGCGGGGCAGCCGCATGGGGGCAGATAAGGCGGCGTTGGAACTGGGTGGTGAAACACTGGCAGCCCGCGCGCAGCGTTACCTTGCTGCGCGTACGAGCCAGGTTTGGTTAAGTGCCAACCAAACCCAGCAAGGGCATTTGTTTGCACAAGTGTTGGCCGACGACCCGGTTTATGGTGCCCAGGCGGGGCCTTTGGCAGGTGTGGCCACGGCGCTGGCAGCACTCACAACACCATGGCTGTTAACGTTGCCGGTGGATATCCCTTGGCTGCCTAACGATTTGCACGTTCGCCTTGCCGAGGCGGTGCGGTCAACGCCGGCAAAAGTGGCGTATGCCCGCACGAAAGACAGAGATCACCCCTTATGCATGCTGGTTCATCAAAGCCTGGCGGCTTCCTTACACCACTATTTGCTGGGTGGCGATCGCAAAGTATTGCTGTGGCTTCATGCGCAACAGGCCGTGCCGGTGACGTTCAACGGCGACGAAGCGCTGTTTGCCAATTTGAATACGCCAGAAGATTTGGCCTGGGCGCGACGCTGTTTGGATGAGTAACTAAACCAACCAATCGGCGAATGCGTAGTACCGAATGATATCCTCGTCTTTCACGACGGTATTGGCCGGGATGCGAGCCAGCCCCGAAGCCCACGGCAGCGAGCTGATAATGGCCGAGCCCTGCAACTCGTATGGCACCAGCGACAACTCACCGTTGTTATTCGATTTGGTTTGCACACGCAAAAATTCTTCGCGCGTTTCATTGAACTGACGGTTCGAACGCAAACGACCATACATGACACGCGGGCGGGTTTCGGCGCGACCTTGCATGGCTCGAATCAGGGGCGAGACCAGCAAGGCGCAAACCACAAATGCCGATACGGGGTTGCCGGGCAGGCACACAATAGGGGTGCCCTGTGCCTGGGCCAGTGCCACGGGCTTGCCGGGTTTCATGGCGACTTTCCACAAATCCAGTTTGCCGCCCAATAATTCAATAGTGGGCTTCACCAGGTCTTTCTCGCCAACGGAAACACCGCCTACGGTCAGGACTAAATCGCAATCCTGCAGCAGTGTTTTGAATGCCGACTCAATTGACTCGTGCGTGTCGGTGGCATGTAACTGGTGCACCACCGTAGCGCCCAGTTTTGCCACCAGGGCGGCCAGCATGGCGCCGTTGGAGTTGTAAAGCTGCGCTGGGCCAAGCTTTTGACCGGGGCTAACCAGTTCGTCGCCGGTGGTAAGAATGCCCACTTTCAGGCGCGCCCATACTTCAACCTGATGAATTCCCTGGGAGGCCAGTAAACCGATTTGCGCCGGCCCAAGCACTGTGCCGGGTTGCAGTAATTCCTGATCTTTTTCAACATCTTCGCCTTTTTTGCGCACGTGCGCACCTGCAACCGGCGGCGTGTTGATGACGATGGCATTGTTGGTTTCCGTGGTGTCTTCCTGCATGACAACGGTGTCAGCGCCTTCGGGCATCAAGCTGCCGGTAAACAGGCGAATGGTGTGACCCGGTTTCAATGGTTCGGGCGTTTCACCTGCAAAGCAGCGTTGCTGTATGGGTAACGCTGTGCCTGCTTCATAGTCGGCCAGTCGAATGGCATAACCATCCATGGCACTGTTGTCGGCCGGAGGCAGGTCAACCTGGGCGCTTAAAGCCGTTGCCAACACACGACCCTGAGCCTCTTCCAGTGAGCAGGTTTCCTTGCGCGTAGGGGCAGTGGCCGCCTGGGCCAAGTGTTCCTGAGCGGTATCGAAATCAAGCATGGTTAGTCCGTTTTCAGTGTTTTCAAATAATGCGTGGCGAAATTGCACGGGCGATGTGTGCTGTCGAGTTGTTCTTCAATAATGCGCCCCCATGCCGTGCGGCATGCGTTGGTAGAGCCGGGCATGCAGAACAACAGCGTGTTGTTGGCGGCACCCGCGAAGGCATCTGATTGCAATGTTGAACTGCCAATTTCAAGAAACGAAAGATGGCGGAATAATTCGCCAAAGCCGGCAATGGTCATGTCGAGCAACGGCGTAATGGCAGCCCCGGTGGATTTTTGATGCGAGAAACCTGTGCCGCCGTTGGTCAGGATAATATGGACATCGGGGTCGGCAACCCAGTCGCTGATGACTTTGCGAATGTGATAAACATTGCCGCTGCTAATATCGCGACGCACGCACTGATGGCCCGCCTGGGCAACAGCCTGGGCCAGGTAGTCGCCCGATGTGTCGTTGGCCGCAGTTCGGGTGTCGGAAATAGTGAGTACCGCGCAATTAAGCGCGACCTTTGGCGTGTTGGAAGTGGCTTTCGTCACGTTCTGCGGTCCTTCTTTGTTTACGATGCTTGCTTGGTTTCCCATTTCTGGGTTTTCCGGGCGTCAGACTCGCGTTGCTGCACCCAGAATTGCTCGCCGTTTGCCAGTGTTTCACGTTTCCAGAATGGCGCGCGTGTTTTCAGCGCGTCGATAATGAATTCACAAGCGCGAAATGCATCGCCCCGGTGCGCACTGGCCACACCGACAAACACAATCTGCTCACCGTTATGCATTTCGCCCACGCGATGCACAACAACGGGTTCAGCAGTGTTCCAGCGTGTTTGCGCTTGTTGGCAAATATCACCAATTTCACGTTCGCACATGCCTGGGTAATGTTCAAGAAACAACGTATGTGTTTCTTTTTCGCTGGCGTAGTCACGCACGTAACCTGTGAAGGTAACAAGTGCGCCGGCATGTTTGGCTGTGCGCTCGCGCAAACCGGCGGTGAGTTCGGCGCTGTTGAAGTCTTCAGTTTGTACGACAACCATGTCAGCCTCCAGTAACGGGTTCAAATACTGCAACTTCATCACCCGGATTAATAACGGCGCTTGGCTTGACATGAAACTGGTTTACCGCCAGTTTCAGACGGCGCGTGGGCGCCAGTTGCGGGTATTTCTGCTCCAGGGCATTGAGCCACTGTTCGCCGGTAATGGGTTCGTTCAGCGGCCAGTTTTCCAGCCGGGTGCCGGTAAGCTCGGCAACCTGGGCGAAGTACAGAACGTTAATCACTGTGCCATTCTCCACTTTTACCTCCCGACTTATGTTTCAGCTTGACCTGTTCAATGATAATGCCTTTGTCGGCCGCTTTGCACATATCGTAGATGGTGAGTGCGGCGACACTGCAGGCAGTCATGGCTTCCATTTCCACCCCGGTTTTGGCATCGGTACGGCAGATGGAGCGAACAGTAATGCTGTGGTTCTCTTCATTCAGTTCAAAATCGATCCCGGCAAAGCTCAGAGGTAGGCTATGGCACAGGGGAATTAATTCGGCACATCGTTTGGCGGCCAGAATGCCGGCCACGCGCGCGGTATTCAATACGTCGCCCTTGGCGTTGTCTTTCGCGGTGAGCAAAGCAAAAGCCTGTTGGCTCATGCGCACGATGCCCTGCGCAGTAGCGCTGCGTTGGGTGGCGTGTTTGCTACCGACATCCACCATGCGGATTTGACCGCTTTCATCCAGGTGGCTTAGGGTAAGACCGGGGTCATTTGAGGAACTCATAGTCGGAAATATCAACTTAAAAGAACAATGATATACGTAATAAGTCCTTTATTGGGGTTATCCCCAGGGTATAAAATGCGGGTTCATACTTAAACAGGTGGAGAAACGAAATGGCAATTCAGAAAGGTGACCAGATTCCAGACGGAACGTTAACGGAATTTGTGGAAGTTGAAACAGAAGGGTGTTCGCTCGGGCCTAACGCGTTCAAGGTGGCCGATTTGGTGAAAGGCAAAAAAATTGCGGTTTTTGCGGTGCCGGGGGCTTTTACGCCTACCTGCTCGGCCAAACACGTACCCAGCTATCTTGAGCACTACGATGCGTTGAAGGCCGCCGGCATCGACGAAATCTGGTGTGTGGCAGTGAATGATGCGTTCGTCATGGGCGCCTGGGGGCGCGACCAAAAAGTGAATGGGCGCATTCGCATGATGGCCGACGGCAGTGGTTTGTGGACCAAGCAATTGGGCCTGGAGCTTGATCTAACCGAGCGCGGCCTGGGTGTGCGTTCGCAGCGTTATTCCATGGTGATTGATAACGGCGTCGTGACGCAGCTGAATCTTGAGCAAGGCGGCGGCTATGAAGTCAGTGATGCCGAAACAATGTTGAAGCAGCTTTAATTCATCAAACTTAAGTGAGGTTGAATGCTTAGCGCAGTTGCGTCCTTTTCTTCGTTGTACTTTGCTACGTTGTTGTTGCTCCTGGGAACAGGGCTTATCAACACGTACTTGGGTATTAGTTTAGCGGAGGCTCAGGTTTCGGAAATCTGGGTGGGGACGCTGATTGCGGTGTACTACCTTGGGTTGGTGCTGGGCGCGCGAACAGGCCATCGTTTGATTGCGAGTGTCGGGCATATTCGCGCTTACACGGCCACTGCCGCGGTCGTTACTGTGGCGGTCCTGGTTCAGGCGTTAGTTGATGATTTGTGGGTGTGGACCTTTCTGCGTTTTATGGCCGGCCTGGCAATGGTGACGCAGTTCATTTCCATTGAAAGCTGGTTGAACGAACAAACTGACAACACCTCACGTGGGCGTGTATTGGCCTTCTACATGGTGTTTTCGGGGTTGGGTACGGTTCTGGGGCAATTGTCTCTAACCCTTTTCCCTGAGCTCGATTTCCGGCCCCTGGTATTCGCGGGTATTTGTTCCATTTTGTGTTTGATTCCGGTGGCGCTAACGCGCAGGCTGCACCCCACTGTGCCGCAACCCGCGCCCATTATGTTGTTTTATTACTTGAAGCGCGTACCCATGTCGTTAGCCGTTGTGCTTGTTGGCGGCGTGTTAACGGGCTCTTTCTACGGGTTGGGCCCGGTTTTTGCCTACAAACAAAACTTAAGCAGTGATCAGGTGGCTATTTTTGTAGCGGCTGCAGTGGCAGCCGGGCTCGTGTCGCAGTGGCCGCTCGGGTGGTTGGCCGACCGTGTTGATCGGGCCGGCCTCATTCGTATCAATGCTTTATTGCTGTTCATTATTACCGTGCCGCTTTGGGGCTGGCTGGATTTGCCTTATTGGGCTTTGTTGGTGCTGTCGTGCGGGTTGGGGGTGCTGCAGTTTACGCTGTATCCCATTGGGGCTGCTTTTGCTAACGATAACGTTGACCCAGAGCGGCGAGTTGGCTTAAGTGCTGTGTTGCTCATGGTGTATGGTTTTGGAGCATGTCTGGGGCCATTGCTTGTGGGCGTGATTATGCGCGAACTGCAGGCTGGCACATTGTTTATCTTTGCGGCGGTTTGCGCAGCATTATTGGTGGCTTATGTCCGACCGGAGCGTGTCACAGGCGAAAATCTGAGTCAGGATGCGCCTACCCACTTTGTGCCCATGACCGAAATTCAAACTACCCCGGTAGTGGCGGAAATGGATCCTCGTGTAGACCCCGAGACGGATATATCGCACAATGTCGATCCCATGGAAGAAGAGCAAGACGCAATACAAAATTCGGACGACGGCCGGATACCTTCAAGCTCCGGTTAGCAAGGGTCATCGGGAAATGGTCCTGGTAAAAAGCCTGGCTTGGGCCTGGAAAAAAGTGAGTTTCGTTCTGGTTAATTAGTAGACAGAACGCTTTATATGGCGTTGAACAATAGCAGCATTGCGGCAATGGCCAAAGCGATGCCAATGACGTTCACCTTTCCCAAACGCTCACGGAAAATAACAGCGCCAATAAGTGTACCGGTGCAAATAACACCTATATTCATTGCGGCAAAAACCAGGCTGGGATTTTCCGGGAACAGTTGGTGGGCGCGGATATAAAAATAAATATTGCCGAAGTTAAGCACCCCTAACAGCAAACCTGCTATGACATTTCTTGCCGTCCACGGCGTTTTTTTGAACACTAGAATCAGTAGCATGAAGCCGCCGGCCAGCACAAAAGCTCCCAACAAACTGGTGGCAAATTGACTGCCGGTCCGCGCCAGTTGTTTAAACAGAATGTCGATAACGCCATAGCCCAGCCATACACCGATAAGCGCAAGCGGGGTTAGAAGGGCGCGTGGTTGACTTGGATTAAGGCTTTTTTTCTTTATCAACAAACAGATCAGGGCAGCGAACGCCAGTGCCATCCCCAGTAACTTCTGAGTCGTTAAAGCTTCGTTAAAAATCAGGAACGAAGCAAGTAGCGGTATCAGCAGGGAAAGGCGTTGTGCGGCATCGCTTAAGACAATGCCCGCATGGCGCACGGCCATTGCCATAACGAGAAAGACAGTCGGTAAAAGCAAACCGAGTGCGCTCAGTAGCCCCCAGGCGTCGGGGTTGTTCAGCAGGGTTTGCGGTTGCGGTTGCAACAGGCCCAGCGTCAGTATTGTGGCGGCGATATAGTTCACGGCGATAGCTTGACCCAGATCGAATCGTCTGGATCGTGCCAGTTTAAGCAGCACCGAAACGGCTACGCTGCAGCCTATGCTTAGCAAAAGGACGTACATGTGAAGGAAAGAGGGCCGCCTGAAAGCTCGAGGCGGCCCTTGCTGGTGTTCCTAAGAAAGTTCGTTAGTGGCTGCTGTTATGCGCTTGCAGGCCCAGGCGTTCGAATAGTTTTTGGTCTTCAACAAACTGCGGATTGCCGGTAGTCAGCAATTTCTCGCCGTAAAAAATGGAGTTGGCGCCCGCCAGGAAGCACAGTGTTTGCATGGTGTCGCTCATTTCCTCGCGCCCGGCGGAAAGGCGCACGAAAGTACGTGGCATGGTAATGCGGGCAACGGCAATGGTACGAACAAACTCCAACGGGTCAATGTCGTCAGTGCCGAATAATGGGGTGCCTTCCACTTTAACCAGATTGTTAATGGGGACTGAGTCGGGGTAGGGCGACATATTTGCCAATTGGGCAATTAGCCCGGCCCGTTCGCGGCGTGATTCGCCCAAGCCGACAATGCCGCCGCAGCACACATTCACGCCGGCATTACGAACCCGGTCAAGCGTCTCAAGGCGGTCTTGGTAAGTTCGGGTGGAAATGATTTCCCCATAGAACTCGGGCGACGTGTCCAGGTTGTGGTTGTAGTAATCGAGACCCGCCTCTTTTAATTGCTCTGCCTGGCCGTCTTTTAGCATGCCCAGTGTGACACAGGTTTCCAGACCCAGTGCTTTTACTTCGCGAATCATTTGCGCCACGGCCTCAATTTGGTGTGGTTTGGGTGAGCGCCATGCGGCCCCCATGCAAAAGCGCTGCGCACCGCCTGCTTTCGCTTGCTTCGCCGCCTCGAGCACTTCCTCTATGGGCATTAATGCTTCCTTTTCAACTCCTGTGTCATAGCGTGCTGATTGAGGGCAGTAGGAGCAATCTTCCGGGCAGCCGCCGGTTTTAATTGAAAGCAAACTGGATAGTTGCACGCTGTTGGGGTTGTGGTGTTCCCTGTGCGCTGTTTGCGCCTGAAACATCAGTTCCGGGAATGGAAGTTCGTAGAGCGCCAGAATGCGCTTGATGGTCCATTTTTCGGTGTCGTGCTCTGAGGTGTTCTCGACGAGTGTTTCAACAAGGGCGTGCATGGTTGTTCGATACTCTGAAGTGAATAATAGAAGGCGCCGTGGGCGACCAGGAAACAAAAGTGTATTTAGAGCGCTATGTTAAGGAGGCGGGGCGTTGGCGGCAAGTTAAAAATAGGGTTTCATTGCGCTAAAAAGTTTCTATTTAGGCTTAAGTTTGATTATGTTTCATTTAACTTCGGTTAACGCTCTCAATGAGAGAAGGTTTCTGCGCGTTCCGTCTATTTGTATCAAAAAGTAATTTATATGGGAAGGTGCAATTGTTGGGAAACCGGTATGATCATACTTTTTACCGATTGGAGCCAATAATAATGACGACGTTTAAACGCGACTTCACTGTTGAGTGGGGCGACTGCGACGATGCCGGCATCGTTTTCTATCCCAACTTCTTCTACTGGTTCGACAGCACTTTTCAAGCAATGGTGCGCAGTGTGGGCCTGAATCAACGTGAAGTGCGGTCGCGCTTTGGTGCTGTAACGCCGTTGGTGGATGTCGGTGCGACTTTCAAGTCTCCCGTCACTTACGATGATGTCATTACGGTTCATGCAGAAGTGGAAGAGTGGGCCGAGCGCCGTTTTCGTATTGCCTATACAGTGAAGTGTGGTGAGCGTCTGGTGGCAACCGGCTTTGAAAAGCGCGCGTGGGCAGTTTACACACCTGAAGGTGGTATTAAGGGCGCTTCCGTAGCCCCTGAATTCAAGGCTTATTTTCAAAAATAAATGCGTTGGCGGCGAAGCGGGGATTTATCCGCCCCGTTTTCACCGTCTTAGCGTGGAGCCAGACGCGTTGCGCCATCCAGACGGATAACCTCACCATTCAGGTATCGGTTGCCAATAATATGCTGAACAAGATCGGCGAATTCGTCGGGTTGGCCCAGGCGCGGCGGGAACGGAATGGATTTTGCCAATGATTCCTGTACTTCCGGGCTGGCGGTGTAGAGCAACGGCGTTAAGAAAATGCCGGGTGCCACAGACATAACACGCACGCCAAACTGGGCGAACTCCCGCGCCAGTTGAATCGTAAGCGACACCAGGCCGCCTTTTGATGCGGCGTATGCTGCCTGGCCAATTTGCCCCTCGTAGGCTGCCACTGAACTGGTAAACAAAATAACACCACGTTCTTCGCCTACCGGGTCAGCCGCGATCATGTCGGCGGCGGCCAGACGCGTCATGTTGAAGGCGCCGAATAGATTCAAATTCACCACTTTGGTGAATTCTTCCAAAGGCATGGGGCCGTTTTTACCGACAACCCGTTTACCTACCCCACCGCCCGCACAGTTCACCAATACGCGCGCAACACCGTGCGCTTCTTTGGCTTGGGTAATGGCTTGAGCAGCACTTTCTTCCGAGGTGACGTCGCAATGAACGGCGAGGCCGTTGATACGTTCGGCAACGGCCTGTGCTTTTTCATCTTGCACGTCTAGAATGGCTACGCGCGCACCCTGGGAGGCGAGCTTGAATGCGGTCGCCTCCCCCAGGCCCGAGGCGCCGCCGGTAACAAGTACGGGAGTGTCTTGCAAGTTCATAAGGGGCGTTCCTTTAGCAACAGCCGTCGAGTGTGGGCGGTTTTAAACGCGCATAACGACCGTAAACAGGGTCATCGTTCAGTCGCAGTACACGAACCGCGTTGTCTCGCAGAATAAGGGGCTTGACCTCGTCGCGAATGCCGATTTTCTCGAAATCGGCCAGCCAGCGGTCGGGTGTGAGCACGGGGAAGTCTGAACCAAACAGCATTTTGTCTTTCAGAATGGTGTTGGCGTATTGAATCAGAATGGGTGGAAAGTATTTCGGCGACCATCCAGATAGGTCGATATATACCTGGGGTTTATGTGTGGCCACTGCCAAAGCGTTTTCCTGCCAGGGGAATGAGGGGTGGGCAATAATAATCGGCATGTCCGGGAAGTCGACTGCAACGTCGTCCAGGAACATGGGGTCGGAGTATTTCAGGCGTACACCCCCGCCCCCGCGCATGCGTGCGCCCACGCCGGTTTGGCCACTGTGGAAAATAGCAGGCAAGGCATGCTCGGCAATCACTTCATACAGGTCGTAAGCTGCACGGTCGTTAGGATAAAACTCTTGTGACGAGGGGTGGAATTTGAAACCGCGAATACCGTATTCTTCAATCAGGCGTCGTGCTTCACGCACGCCCATTTTTCCGCGCAAAGGGTCGATGCTTGCGAATGGAATCAGGACATCGCGGTGCTTGGCAACTTCTTCGGCAACCTCCTCATTGCTGATACGGACTTGGCCGTTGGCGCGCTCGGTATCAACAGTAAAAATGACCGCCATCATGTTGCGTTCGCGGTAGTACTGGGCCGTTTCCTCGATGGTGGGCCGTGGCATTTTTTCTTTGAAGTATTCCGCCATGGCCTTGTCGAACGCAATCGCTACTTCATCGGGCGGATTCCGTGTTGAGACGGTGGCGTGTGTGTGGATATCAATGGCAACAAGGGAGTCCTGCTTTTGTTCAGTCATCTAAATCAGTCCTTCGCGTTCAAAAGTAGATAGAGCGTTTCTGTTTAAGATGTTGCCATTCTATCTTGCAAACGCAGTACGGTTGAGCCGGGTTTGTCGGTGTAAAGTTGCTCAACGAGTTCGGCACGGGTACGCAATACGGTGCGTTGATTAATAGAGCCTTTGTCGGTCATCTCGCCCAGTTCCATAACGGGAGGGTCACGCAAAATAATGGCTCGAGTAATACGATTGGAGCTGCCTGTCGCTTTCGCGCCCAACTCATTCAGAAGGTTTTGAGCCCAGCGTTGAACGTCGGGGTTATCGGCAATGTCCTGGGTGCCGGCGTTGTCGTTCAACGCCGGCGAAAGTGCTGTTGCGGCGGGCAGCAGGAACAGCATCATGCCAAGTTCGTCGCGATCGTGACCCGTAATAACGGCGTCGTGAATGTAGGGGGCGCCGGCTGCAATAATGCTGGAACGCAAAGCGCCCACATTTACCCATGTGCCGCTTATTAACTTGAAGTCCTCGGCTATGCGCCCGTCGAATCGTAAGCCTTCTTCCGGATGCTCGGGGTCAATGAAGGTGGCGGCATCGCCGCTGCAGAAATAGCCTTCTTCATCGAATGCCTCCGCAGTGAGTTCGGGTTGGCGCCAATAACCCGGCGTGATATTCGGCCCCTTGTAGCGTACTTCCAGTTTGTCGGCCACGGGCGCCAGTTTGACTTCACAACCAGGGGCGGGGTTCCCGATTACGCCGGCCTGCCAGTCGGGCAGGTGCGCCGTAATGGCAAAGGGGGCGGTTTCTGTTTGCCCTAGTGCGGTGGTCATGGGAATACGCATGCCCACGGTTTGAATGGCTAATTCATCGATGGTTTGTTTAAGTGGCCCCGGCAACGCGGCACCACAAGGGAAAATAAGCTTCAGGTTCTTGAAGAATTGTTCGCGCAGAGCAGTGTCACGCTTCATGGCGTGTGCCAGCATTTCCAGGCCTTTGGGAACCGTGTAGTGAATGGTGGAAGGGATTTCGCGCAGATTGCGAATGGTTTCCGCCATGCCGTCGGGAGTGGGTTTGCCATCGTCTATATACATGGTGCCGCCGTTGTACAGCACGATGCCAAAGTTATTGTTTCCGGCGGCTGTGTGATGCCAGGGCAGCCAGTCGACCAAAACCGGTGGGTCATCTTTGGCAAACAAATAGCATTGGATAAACATTTGCTGATTGCTGGTAAGCATGCCATGTGTATTCACAACGGCTTTGGGCAGTTTTGTAGAGCCCGATGTAAACAGAAACTTGGCAATGGTGTCGTGGCCGACGGCCTGATGGGCGCTTTCAACCTGTTCGGTAACAGGCGTTTTTTCCAGAGTATCGAAAGTGGTGCAATGGCGACCTTCAAGGTTGCCTTCCACAAAAATCAGTTCCAGATCTTCCGGCACCGCCATTTCTATTGCATGCGCATAACGGTCGGCGTGCTGCGCAAACACCACGCCGGGGGTAAGAAGTTTTACGGCATGCTGAACGCGATCGGCGCTGCGCGACAGTAACGAATAGGCTGGTGAAATGGGCGCGAACGGAATACCGACATGTTGTGCGGCTAACATCATCAGGGCGCTTTCAATGCTGTTTTCCGACAAAATCATTAAAGGTCGATCGGCATTCAGATTACGGTCGAGCAGGGCTTGTGCGATATGCAGAACACGCTTCAAAGCGCTTGCATAGCTTAGATGCACCCATTCACCTTGCGCGTTGCGGCGTGCAAGAAACGTGCGATCGGGTGCCTTATTTGCCCAGTAAACCAGTGCTTCCGTATAGCAGCGCAGATAAGGCTGCAGCGGTTCGGGGGAGCGCAGCACATAACCGCCGTCGGCGCGTTTTTCAACATGGCTGGTGTAAGGCCCAAACGCCACGGGGCGAAATTTCGCATTGGCAAGACTATTCATTCGTGTCTCCGGTGTTGCTATTTCGGGGCTATTATTAAGGGTAGTTTCTTATTGTTCCCGAAAAATAGATTCTGTACATTGTTAATCAGGTTAACAATATGCGAAATGTTATATTTTTGAAAATTCATATTCTATAAGTGCAAACCCTTGGTTAATTCATTTTCCTCCTCTACCGACGCCCTTGAAGTGGCCGAAACGCCACTGACCTATGTTGATTTGCAACGCGATTCTTTAGGTTATGCAATTAAGCGCGCGCAGGTGCGCTCTTACGACGTGTTGTTTTCTGTGATGGGGCCCGAAAGCCTTACCCCGGGTCGAATGACTGCTTTAAGTATCGTCGCAACCCAGCCGGGAATCAACCAAACCGTATTAGCCGATATGCTCGGTATTACGCGGGCGGGGGCAGTGAAGGTAATTGATTCACTCGAGGCATTGGGCTATGTGGAACGCAATACCATGCCGGATGACCGCCGCAGTTATGCTTTGGGCGTTACGCAAAAAGGGCTCGATGAATTGAAGCGCTTGAATGTATTGAACCGGGAATTTGAGAAGCGCATCGCGCAACGTCTAAGCTCGGATGAGCGACGTTTGTTAATGGACTTGTTAGAGCGTGTGGCGGTTGATTGAAGCAAAGATTCCGTTCGATGCCTGATTGCTTCGGGTCGGCCAACGGCGTATCCAGCCGGATCCCGACTTGATCCGGCTGGGCGTATCGGCAAGAGCGCTAAGGCTTAGAAAACCCTGTTAAGAGATAAGCTGGCCGACTGCACTGTCGCCGTCCCGGTACTGCTGCCGATTAAAGAGCCGCTGTACGTATTGGGTGATCCGGGGTTGTTATAGGTTGAGTAATAGTTCGCTGTTTTATCTTGCGTCACACTGTACGTATAACTGAAGTCCAGGAACCACGACTTATCAAGGTAATACGTGCCACCCAGCATCACTGCGGCACCCCAAACCCACTGACTTGCGGAGAAGCTTTGCGCAGAGCCTGAAATGTCGGTGCGGGTGCCGTTGATATCGGCAAAACCTACAAGATCGTTAATATTCGTATTGACCTGCGATAGTGTGGGGCCAACGCCAAAATAAACCGTACCCCTGTTAAAAGCATGGCCGAAATACGGAATCAGTGAGAACTGGTGGTTAACCGTTTTTTGGTAAGAGCGGGCAATGGCGTTGCCGGTGAACGGTGTGCCGTTTGAAAAGGAGCCATACTGCGGGATTCGAATGAAGTCCTTGGTTGCTGTTGTGCCGCCCAAGTAGTTGTATGAAAACTTGACGCCCCACAGGTAATCGGTGCCTTGCAGTTTCTCAAAGTAGCCGGCTTGCAAAGCGGGTGAAATGGAATTTACCGTGTCCATGCCGATACCCACGGGCGGGCCTCCGGCGGTGCCTTTGGAAACGAGCGTACCCGTTGCCGTGTTGGTGACTGTTGAGGTCCCTGTTGCTTCCAGTTTCTGGTTTTTAAATTGAGTTGAGTTGGCGCCGAATCCTAAGCCGAAATAAATGCCGGAGTCCGGCACCAATGATGTCGAGTTGGTTTGTGCAGTTGCCAATGCTGAATAGCCGGAAAAAAAAGGGATTATTACCCCCAGAAGAACTGCTTTTTTCATTATCAGAAGCCTATAAAGGTACTGTGATTAACTCGTTAGAGGGGGGGTGAGTGTAATGTGAAGTACCCTGGGGGGCAAGATAAAGGACGAAAAAAAGCACTTGCATGGAGCAAGTGCTTTTTTACTGAATTCTGTGGCGGAGCGGACGGGACTCGAACCCGCGACCCCCGGCGTGACAGGCCGGTATTCTAACCAACTGAACTACCGCTCCGCAGCGGTAACGGTGCCTAACCAATGCCAAAATTTTTGGCGTCCCCTAGGGGATTCGAACCCCTGTACCCACCGTGAAAGGGTGGTGTCCTAGGCCTCTAGACGAAGGGGACAGGACAAATTGAGTTGCGCAGTATAACACGTTTTTACTGCACTTTTCCCTGCAAGCAGTTTTTGGTGGAGGTAAGCGGGATCGAACCGCTGACCTCTTGCATGCCATGCAAGCGCTCTCCCAGCTGAGCTATACCCCCCGTGGCAAATACTGCTGTATCGCAAAGAAGCGAAATTATGCACTATTTTTTTTGTCTGTGCAAGTTGGTGTTGTTCTATGTCAGGGTAACCTTTCGGTATCGGTTTTGATTTGGCGCAACATATGGCGACCTGATCCGGACGGGGGGCAACCCGTTTCGGGCGATAATAATAAGTTAAATTTCATGTGGCCTCAGCCTATTGCAGACGGCCCGTTTTCACTTTCATCTGTTTTTGATTATGCCCACTTTGCTGGAAACCGCCATTGCCTTACAAGGCACGGAAACACTCGATGGTACGGAAGCCTTGTTCCGAGGCCTGGCTGAAAACGCGGTTATTGGTGTTTACATTGTGCGAGAAGGACGTTTTGTTTATGTGAACTCAAAACTGCTGGGAATGCTGGGTTATGAGCGCGACGAGATGCTGCATGACATGACTATTTTGGATATTGTTGCGCACGATGAACGGCATCTGGTTGAGTCGAATATAAAACGGGCGTTAACGGGTGACGTGCGGGAAATTCATTACGAGCGTAAGGCCCGATGTAAAGATGGCAGCTACATTGACGTCGAAGTATTTGGCTCGCGCATGATGATGGCGGGCGAGGCGGTCATGGTGGGCCTGATGCTTGATATCACGCAACGTAAAGCCGATGCGGAGTCGGCTTATTTGGCGTCGCTGGTGTACCAGCATAGCAGTGAGGCTATGGTCATTACCGATGCAAATGGCGTGATTATTACAGTTAACCCGGCATTTACCGACATTACCGGTTATGCGCTGGATGAAGTGCTTGGTCATCGGCTAAGTATTCTCAGTTCTGGGCGCCACGATGAAAATTTCTACAAGGCGATGTGGGGAGCCTTACTGAAAACCGGTCACTGGCGCGGCGAAATCTGGAATCGACGCAAGAACGGTGATGAGTATGTTGAAAGCTTAAGTATCAACACCTCGTATAACGAGGATGGTTCCGTGCGCTGCAGAATTGGTGTCTTTTCCGATATTACCCAAAAGAAGCGAACTGAAGAGGTTGTATGGCGCCAGGCGAATTACGATCATCTAACGGGTTTGCCGAATCGCAAGCTGCTGGAAGATCGCTTGAAGATTGAGAAATCGCGCGCTGTGCGCACCGGCACCCGGTTGGCTTTGATATTTCTGGACCTCGATTTGTTCAAAGAGGTGAATGACAGTCTTGGCCACGATATGGGCGACGAGGTATTGCGCCAGGTCGCGCATCGCCTGGTGCGCTCGGTGCGTGAGTCCGACACCGTGGCGCGTCTGGGTGGCGACGAGTTCGTCATTGTTGTGGGCGGCGTGGTGGGCGACGAAGTGGTTGAGCGTATTTGTGAAGAGGTTTTGCATAACCTCGCCAGGCCATACCGGCTTAAGGACACCGTTGCCTACCTTTCGGCCAGTGTGGGTGTGGCGATTTATCCAGATCATGCCAGTGAAACTGACGTACTGATGCGATATGCCGATCTGGCGATGTATGCAGCAAAAGAAGCGGGCCGCAGCCAGTTTCGTTTTTATGACCCTAACATGCAATATGCGGCACGAGAGCGTCGTCGCTTGTCGAAAGATTTGTTGGGCGCATTGGATAACAATGAACTTTTGCTGCATTACCAGCCTGTTGTGGATTTGGAGACTCACCAAGTAGTGAAGGCAGAGGCTCTCATTCGCTGGAAGCATCCAGAGAAGGGGTTTGTCAGCCCTGCCTACTTTATTCCGTTTGCCGAAGACAGCGGCATGATCATTTCGATTGGAGAGTGGGTGTTTCGTACCGCCGCCGATCAATTGGCCAAGTGGCATCGAAGTGGATTCACGCAGTTCCAGGTCGGCTTGAATGTGTCGCCGGTTCAGTTTCGTGGCGAGGGGTTGAATGAAACGGAATGGATTGCCTATTTGGCGCAACTGGGATTACCGGGCAGCGCTATTGTGGTGGAGCTGACCGAACGCATGCTGATTGATGCATCCAATGTCACCAGCGATAAATTGTTGGCGTTTCGAGATGCCGGAATTCAGGTGGCGTTGGACGATTTTGGAACGGGTTATTCTTCACTTGCGTACTTGCGCAAAATGGATATCGATTTTTTGAAAATCGATCAATCTTTTGTGCGGAATTTGTCGACTCACTCGGAAGACCTCGTGTTGTGCGAGGCCATTGTGGTCATGGCGCACAAGCTGGGTTTGAAAGTGATTGCTGAAGGCGTGGAAACGGTTGAGCAACGCGATCTGCTTGCCGGTATCGGTTGCGATTACGGCCAGGGCTATTTGTTTTCCAGGCCCATTCCCGCCGATGACTTCACGACCTTACTTCGTTCCGGTCTGTCGGCCTGCGAACACACCAACGGCAAGTAACAGCAAGCTCAGGGCCAGTAAGGGGGTATTACCCCACCGTGCATAGGGTGTGAAGCCTTGCATCCCTTGTACTTCAACGTCCAGGACGCCGGGTTGTTCGGGTAATAAAGCTGCGCGCACTGTGCCGTTGGGGTCAATGGCGGCGGTCATGCCGGTGTTGGTTGCCCGTAACATCGGGCGGCCCGTTTCCAGTGCCCGCATTCGGGCTATTTCAAGATGTTGCCGCAAAGCCCACGTATCGCCGAACCACGCCAGGTTGCTAACGTTCACCAATAGTGTCGCGCCCGGGCCGTATTGTTCACTGTCGTGAAGCGCGGGGATAATTTCTTCACCGAAGACGTCTTCATAGCAAATATTGGGCGCGATGATTTGGCCCTTCAATGCAAACAGGCTCTGGCGCGTACTGCCGCGATTAAAGTCGCCCAGGGGAATATTAAGGGCATCTACAAACCATCGAAAGCCGGGAGGTATGAACTCGCCGAAGGGAACCAAGTGGTGTTTGTCGTAACGATGCCGGGTTGTGCCGGTAATAAGGTCTTGCACAGGCGTTTCGGCGGTGAGGGCGATCACGCTATTGGTATAGCGTGTACCATTTTCAGTGTCACTCATTATCGGAATACCCATGACTAAGGTTGCATTGCGTTCACGGGCGATGTTCTTCCAGTCTTGCCAAACTTGTGGTGGGTAACGGTTCTGAAATTGCGGCATCACCGTTTCGGGCAGAATAATAATGTCGGGCTCCGCGCCGGCCTGTTTCGGTGGCAGGGCGGCGAGCTTCATATAGGTTTCGATGCCTTGCTGCATTCGTTGGGGGTCAAACTTCATTGATTGCGGGACCCCGCCTTGAACAAGGCGAACCAAAACTGGGTGGCCGGTTGGTGCAGACCAATTAAGCTGCGACAAGCCAAAACCTGCCACGCTAAGTACGATGGCCAGCGCAACAGCGGCGGCGGCCCGGCTGTCTTCCGTTGTTTTATGTGCTTGAATCAGTAAAGCGACGGCGGCGGCACAAAAGGCGGCCAGCCAGGCGACGCCATAAACCCCAAAAATGGGTGCCCAGCCCGTCAGGAGGCCGCCGGCATGGGCATAGCCAATATTCAGCCACGGGAAGCCTGTGAACAGTGTGCCACGCAGCCATTCCGTTAAAGCCCAGCATGATGCCCAAATCGCGGCGCTTAAGGCCAGACCGAAAAAGTGGCCGCCCGGCTGCCTCAGGCCCCGTGTAAGAAAATAGGCCAGGCCGGTAGCTAAGGCGGGGTATAACGCCATTGCGCCGGCTAATGCCAATACGGCGGCAACCGAAAGCGCAGGTGCAAGCCCGCCGAAATGATGCAGGCTGATATAAAGCCAATAGAGTCCGAGTGCGAAATGGCCGAACCCAAATAAAAAACCGGCCTGGGCCGCCCGGGCTGTTCGCCGACATTGCCATATATGGCGCGCCAGGAACACCAATATCAGAATTTGTGCATACGGTAACAGCCAGCCCGGTAGTGGACCGTTAGAGAACGTGAACGCATGAGCGGCACCCAGCAGCAAGGGTTGAACCGCTTCGCGAACGCGATGAAGCCGGCTCTCAGTTGTTGTCATCGGGGCCGGCAAGTGTTGAGTGCTCGTCGTGTTGAATATTCAGCCACAAAACGCGTTTGGCGTCGGCGCCCACGACTGTGATGATAAGCCCCTCGCGGTGTACGGTGTCGCCACGCCGGGGGATACGCCCGAGTTCGGCGGTTACCCAGCCACCGAGCGTGTCGTATTCATCGGTTGGCATGGTCGTGTTGAATGAGCGATTGAAAACGCTGATTTCCGTCATGCCCATGGCCCGCCAGTTGTTGCTGCCGGTTTGGAAAATGGTTTTTTCCGCGTCTTCATCGAACTCATCTTCGATATCGCCGACAATTTGTTCAAGCACGTCTTCCATGGTGACCAGGCCGGCCGTGCCACCGTGTTCGTTAATCACGATGGCCAGATGATTGCGGTTGTTGCGGAACTCATGCAGCAGTATGTTCAGCCGTTTCGATTCTGGAATAAAAACCGCCGGACGGATAAGCGGGCGCAGGTCGATGGCGGGGTTGGTGATGGTTAACAACAAATCTTTGGCCAGCAAAATGCCTACGATGTTGTCGCGATCGTCTTCGAAAATAGGGAAGCGTGAATGACCGGTTTCGATAATTTCAGGCAGCAGTTCCGGCAAGGGCTTGCCGATATCGAGCATGTCGATTTTGGAGCGCGGCACCATGATGTCGCCTGCTGTGAGATTAACGACCTCAAGAGCGCCGGAAATCATGGCGTAAGAGTCTTCGTCGATGATGCGGCGCTCGTGGGCCGCTTCGAGCAACGCTTTGATGTCTTCGCGGTCTTCTGGTTCAGGGCGAATGCGAGACAGGATTCGCGCCAGGAATGATTTGGTGGCCGGCTTGGCCGAATGAGGTTCCGGGTCGGGGGGTGTGGATTCTGACATTGTCCGCAGGACGAGTTACTGGAGTGTCTAGCATAACCGAAAAAGCGGGTTGGTTTCAGCGGGGTTCGGGCAAAACCTGGTAGGGATCGGTGAAGCCGAGTTGGGCCAGAATGAGGGTTTCGACGGTTTCCATCTCGTGTGCTTCCTGTTCGTCTTGATGGTCGTAACCCAAGGCGTGAAGAACGCCATGAATGGTTAAGTGAGCAGCATGAGCATGAATGGTTTTGTGCTGTGCCTGGGCCTCTTGGTAAAGGACGGGAAGGCACAGCACAATGTCAGCCATTAAACTTGCATTAGGTTGAATGCCGTATTCAAAGGTTAAGACATTGGTAGCGTAGTTGCGGTCGCGAAATTGTTGGTTAAGCGCACGCCCCTCATCGGCGTCAACCAGTCGCAGGGTCAGGCTAACCTGTTCAATTCCGGTATTCCCGGCCGTGGCAGCGAGGGCGGCTTGCGCCCAGCGCCGCAAACGCCAACGCGGTAATGCGTCGTCCGGGATGGCATATTGAACCGACAAACTCAGTTTAGGGCCGGGTTTCGAGGCTGGCTTTTTCATAAGCGTCGACAATACGTGCAACCAGAGGGTGGCGGACGACGTCACCACTGGTGAAACGGGTGTTGGCAATTCCTTGAACGGTTTCCAGAACCTCAAGTGCATTCGTTAAACCGCTGGGCTGGCCTTTGGGTAGATCGATTTGTGAGGGGTCACCGTTAATAACGGCTTTGCTGCCGAAGCCGATTCGGGTAAGGAACATTTTCATTTGTTCCGGTGTGGTGTTTTGTGCTTCGTCGAGAATGACGAAAGAGTGATTCAACGTACGACCGCGCATGTAGGCCAGCGGCGCAATTTCGATGGTTTGTTTTTCGAACAGGCGCTGAACTTTCTCGAAACCCATCAGGTCGTAAAGGGCATCATAAAGCGGGCGCAAATAAGGATCGACTTTTTGGGCCAAATCGCCTGGCAGAAAACCCAGACGCTCGCCGGCCTCAACAGCAGGGCGGGTAAGAATGAGCCGCTGCACCGATTCGCGTTCCAATGCATCGATTGCGCATGCCACAGCCAGCCAGGTTTTTCCGGTGCCTGCCGGACCGACACCAAACGTAATGTCGTGCTTCAGAATATTGTTCAGGTAATCCCGTTGTCGTGGTGTGCGTGGCCGCAAATCAGTGCGGCGCGTGCGCAGCACCAGGTCCATGCTTTGATCGTCCACCGGCGGCAGCTCGGGAAGCGGCTCGATTTTGCGGGGGTCGTCTGCTTCGCTGCGACCGGCGCCCAACTCCACCAGACCAAGCTGGATATCGTCGATGGTTAGCGCCTTGTGAACCGCGCGTTCATGGAACCATTCGACAGCTTGTGCGGCCGCTTTTGCCTGTTCCCCCTCGATGGCCACCTGGCTGCCGCGGCGACTCAGCCGGACGTTCCAGCCGTCGGCGATCTGGCGCAGGTTTTCGTCGAGAGGCCCACACAAGTTGGCCAGATGCATGTTGTCGCCATCAAGCCGAACGGTAACCGGTTTATTCCGGCGTGCGCTTCTGGTCATGGGTGTAGTTCACCTCGGAGCGTATTGGCGCTGGTTTGCGTGATACGAACATTCTGCATTTGGCCGATAAGTTCAGCCGGGGCCGGGAAATTCACGATACGGTTGTTTTCCGTGCGACCCATGAGTTCGTTGGGATCGCGTTTGGACGGGCCTTCGACCAGGACTCGCTGCGTCGTATTCAGCATGCCCTGGGCAATAGCGGCCGCCTGTTCGTTTACAAGCGCCTGCAAACGATAAAGGCGCTCCAGCTTCTGTTCTTTTGTGGTGTTGTCTTCAAGGTCGGCCGCCGGCGTGCCGGGGCGTCGCGAATAAACAAAAGAAAACGATTGGTCGAAACCGACGTCACGAATCAGTTTCATGGTTTGCTCAAAGTCGGCTTCGGTTTCTCCAGGGAAGCCAACGATAAAGTCGGATGAAAGCGTGATACCGGGCCGCGCGGCCTTCAGTCGGCGCACGATCGATTTGAATTCCAACGCGGTGTAGCCGCGCTTCATCGCCGCAAGAATACGGTCGCTGCCTGCTTGTACCGGCAAATGCAGGAACGGCACCAGGTTGGGTAATTTGCCGTGAGCCTCGATAAGGCGGCCGGTCATTTCCTTTGGGTGTGAAGTGGTATAGCGAATTCGTTCAATACCCGGGATGTCGTGGATGTATTCCAGTAACATGGCGAAATCGGCAATTTCGCTGGTGTCGCCCATGGGACCCCGGTAAGCATTCACGTTCTGGCCCAGCAAAGTCACCTCTTTGACGCCTTGGTCGGCCAAGTCGGCCACCTCAACCAGAACGTCGTCGAACGGGCGGGAAATTTCTTCACCACGGGTATAAGGCACCACGCAGAAAGTGCAATATTTGCTGCACCCTTCCATGATGGAAACAAAAGCAGTGGGGCCGTCGATTCGAGCTGGAGGCAAGGCGTCGAACTTTTCGATTTCCGGAAAGCTGATGTCGACTTGAGAACGGCCCGACTCGCGCCGTTGATTAATAAGCTGTGGCAACCGGTGCAAGGTCTGAGGGCCGAACACGACATCGACGAAAGGTGCGCGTTGTACGATGGCCTGGCCTTCCTGACTTGCCACACAACCACCCACACCAATAACCAGATTAGGGTTGGCCTGCTTTAAATGTCGTACACGGCCCAGGTCGGAGAACACCTTTTCTTGCGCTTTCTCGCGCACCGAGCAGGTGTTGAACAAAATGACATCGGCTTCGTCGGGGTTTTGGGTTACTTCAACACCCTGTTCACCACCGAGAACGTCGAGCATTTTATCGGAGTCGTACTCATTCATTTGGCAGCCGAAAGTTTTGATGAAAACTTTGCGTGGCCCGCCAACAGGTGCTTTATTGACGACTTGTGCGCCGGCGGTGCTTGGGGATGGGGATTGGGGCGCTGGTGAGCGCGTGGCGAAACGTTTAAGTGGAATTTCTTGCATGATAGTGGCCGAAACGGGTGTTGATCCCGGGGGCAGGGTTGAAACAGCAGCCATTGTAACGCTTGTAGATGGTTTGTTCGTTTTCTTGGTCGTATAATTCTTTCAGCGCTCAAGAAATAAGTTCATAATCAAAAATAATAAAAATATGTATTTGGTTTCTTCGTCTTGCTCAACAGGAGGTTGCCATGCAAGAAAAAATCAACACCCCTCGTCGCCGAGTATTGGCTGCGGCCGGCGCTGCCGCCGCGTGGGCTGGAATGAGCACTGTGGCGCGAGCCGATTCCACCGAGCCCGCTGCTCAATCTAACCCACAGCCTGTATCCGACGCCAAACCGTTGCCCGATTACGCGAAATGGAAAGACGCTAACAGCCTGATTGTGCATAGCGCAAACACCATTGAAACCCAGCGCGGCGCGGTGGGCAGCAGCGTGATTACGCCGTTGAATCGGTTATTTATTCGCAATAATGTTTCCCCGCCTCCTGCCGGCATTACCGATAATCCCGATGCCTGGCAGATCAATATTGAAGGGGTCCGGAAGCCCCATACTTTTACCTTGGCACAGCTTAAAGATATGGGTTTGCAGGCGTTGCCCATGGTCTTGCAGTGTTCCGGCAACGGCCGTGCGTATTTCCCGCATAAACCAGGTGGTACGCAATGGACCGTGGGTGCAGCAGGTTGCGTTATTTTTACTGGTGTTCCCATTGCCACGTTGGTTGAGGCATTGGGTGGTGTACAAGACGGCATGGTGTACATGACGGGCACAGGCGGTGAGGAAATCCCTGCCGGGCTCGATCCCAACTCGGTCAGGGTGGAACGGTCAGTGCCGCTGGAGGCCATGAAAGATGCAATATTGGCCTGGGAAGTAAACGGCGAGCCTTTGCCGTTGGCACATGGCGGCCCTTTACGGTTAATCGTGCCGGGTTACACCGGGGTTAATAATGTTAAATATGTCAAGCAGTTGGCGTTTACCAAAGCGCAGTCGCCGGCCAGTATCCAACAGAACAGCTACCGGTTTTCCGCAGTAGGGGAAAAAGGCGGGCCACAGCATGAGTCCATTTGGGAAATGCCGCCCAAGTCGTGGATTACGTCACCTTCATCGCCTGATACATCGTTAAAAGCCGGGCCTGTTGTCATCGGCGGGGTTGCAATGGGCGGTATGGATAGCCCGAGCAAGATCGAGGTATCGATCGATGGTGGAAAGTCCTGGCAGGAGGCGCGGTTTGTGGGTCCCGACTTGGGCAAGTATGCGTGGCGCCAGTTTGCTTTTACGGCCGACTTGAAGCCGGGTCGTTATAATCTGGCCAGTCGCACCACCAATGCGGCAGGTCAAACCCAGCCTGCGGAACGCGCTGAAAACAATCGCGGGTACAACAACAATAGCTGGCAAGACCACATGGTCGAAATCAACGTAACTTCATAAAGGTTTGTTCATGAAATTTGCTTTTGCTTTTGCAGGTTTGTCGTTATTGGTTTCCTCGGCGGCCTGGGCCAACGATGCTCAGTTGCAGCGCGGGAAGGAGTTGTTTGTCAGTAAGGCAGTGCCCGCCTGTGCCGTCTGTCATACGCTGAAAGATGCAGGTTCGCAAGGTGCAATTGGGCCAAACCTCGATGAGTTGAAACCCAGTGCCGACCGCATTATGAAAGTGCTGAAAGACGGAATGGGCGCCATGCCTTCTTTTGCCAACTCCTTAAGCCAGGAAGACATGGAGGCGGTTACTGCCTACGTGGTTAAGTCTACGGGTCAATAGCGTTTTATTCAGTCAATAGACCCAGGTTTTAAGAAAGCAAAAGCCCCCGGTAACCCAGTTGTTATCGGGGGCTTGTTGTTTTGGCGAACGCGCTTTGCAGGCTTAGCCTTCTTCGACCTCGACTTCGGCGTCGTCTTTTTTAACTGGCTTAACCAAATCTTCGCGTTTAATGCCCAGCCACATGGCAATGGCGGCGGCAACGAAAACGGAAGAATAGATACCAAACCAAATGCCGATCGTAAGAGCAAGGGCAAAATAGTGTAGCGTCGGCCCACCAAAGATCAGCATCGACAACACCATAATTTGTGTTGATGTGTGGGTGATGATGGTGCGGGAAATGGTTTGGGTGATTGCGCTGTCGATCACCTCCGTGGTTGAAGCCCGCCGTTGCTTACGGAAATTTTCACGGATACGGTCCATGATCACCACCGACTCGTTTACCGAGTAGCCCAGTACTGCAAGAACACCGGCCAGTACGGCTAAAGAAAACTCCCATTGGAAAAAGGCGAAAAAGCCCAGAATGATAATGACGTCGTGGAAGTTGGCTACGACCCCTGCAATGGCGAACTTCCATTCGAAACGCAGGGCCAGGTAAACCATAATGCCGATAACAACACACAATAAGGCCAGCAGGCCGTTTGTGACCAGCTCTTCACCTACTTGCGGGCCAACAAACTCCACCCGGCGTAACTCCACGTTCGGCGTGTCGGCCTGCAGTGCAGCCATGACTTTCTCGCTTTGAACCGTGGCGTCTTCACCCTCCGCCACCGGCAGGCGAATCATGACATCGCGCGAGGTGCCGAAATTCTGTACCTGGAAGTCGGAGTAGCCGATTTCACTCAGGGCGTTGCGAACCTGCCCAAGATCGGCTGATTGCTGATAGTGGGTTTCCATGACGGTGCCACCCGTAAACTCGATAGATAAATGGAATCCGCGCGTGGCAATAAAAAATACAGCTAAAGCAAAAGTGATCAGGCTGATCAGGTTCAGCACCAGCGCGTGGCGCATGAACGGAATGGTGCGTTTGATTCTAAAGAGTTCCATTATTTCGTTGCCTAAATGATTGGGGCGAATAATTGCATGTTGGATCGGGCTTTAATCTTTCGGCTTCCAGATTTGCCCGATTGAAATGCTTTGCAGCTTACGACGACGCCCGTACCAAAGGTTGGTGATGGCCCGTACACCCACGACAGAAGAAAACATGGAGGTTAGGATCCCGATGCAATGCACGACGGCAAAACCGCGAACCGGCCCGGAACCAAATGCCAGCAACGCCAGCCCCACAATAAGTGTCGTCAGGTTGGAGTCGAGAATGGTGCCCCAGGCTCGTTCAAAACCTTGATGAATCGCCTGCTGCGGCGCCATTCCGCCTCGCAGCTCTTCTCTGATCCGTTCGTTGATCAGCACGTTTGCATCAATCGCCATACCCAGGGCTAGCGCCAAGGCAGCAATACCCGGTAATGTAAGTGTGGCCTGCAACATTGACAGGACACCCAGCAGCAACAAAATATTGAAGCTCAGTCCAAGGGTGGAGAAGACACCGAACAGGTGATAGTAAATAATGATGAACAAGGCCAAAGCAGCAAAGCCCCACATCACTGATTTAAAGCCCATTTCAATATTTTCCGCGCCCAGGCTGGGTCCGATGGTGCGCTCTTCAATAATCTCCATGGGTGCCGCCAAGGCACCGGCGCGCAAGAGCAGCGCAATATCCGAGGCTTCTTGTGCCGTCATGCTGCCGGAAATTTGAACTTGCCCCCCCGGAATTTCGCTGCGGATAACGGGTGCCGTTACCACCTGGCCTTTGCCCTTTTCGAATAGCAGAATAGCCATGCGTTTACCCACGTTGTCGCGGGTAACGTCGCGGAAAATACGAGCGCCTTTTTGGTCGAGCGTGAGGTTGACCGATGGTTGCTGGGTTTGTTGATCGCGTCCGGGTTGGGCGTCTTGCAGGTTTTCACCGGTTAAGACAACCTGGCGACGCAACAGAAGTGGGCGCCCATCAGTGTCTTCGTATCGCTCCAGGCCAAAGGGTACGCGGCCGGCGGCCAGCGCGTTCTGGGCCGATTGTGACTCATCGACCATGCGAATTTCAAGGGTTGCGGTACGGCCAAGAATTTCCTTGGCTTTGGCAACGTCTTGAACCCCCGGCAACTGAACAACAATGCGGTCGGCACCTTGGCGCTGGATAATAGGTTCGGCGACCCCCAGTTCGTTAATCCGGTTATGCAGCGTTGTAATATTCTGTTGCAACGCGTTGTTCTGGACCTCCATAACCGCGCTTTCGGTTAGCCGGGAGGTGAGCACGAAACGGTCTCCATTTTCAGAAACCGAGTAAATCATTTCGGGTAAACGGTTGCGCAACACAGAGGCAGCGTTGTTAGCGGCGTCTTCGTTGTCGAACTCGGCGACGATCGACATGCCGTCGCGCTCGACCCCGCCGGTACGAACCCCTTCTTCACGCAGGATAACGCGGACGTCGTTGGCCAGCGTGTCGTAGCGGCCGTTCAAGGCCCCTTGCATGTCAACCTGAAGCAGGAAGTGAACGCCACCGCGCAAATCGAGCCCCAGATACATGGGGTTGGCACCCAATGCAGTCAGCCAGTTGGGTGACGACGGCAGCAAATTCAACGCTACGGTGTAATCGGGGTCGGCCGGGTCGGGGTTCAGCGCGTTCTCGATGACATCTTTGGCTTGCAGCTGTGTGTCGGTTGAGTCGAAACGAAAACGAACTGTGCCTACCGGCCCGTTTTGCTCAAAGAATGAACCTGTTGTTGGGATGTTTTTTTCATCCAACAGTTGCTGGACGCGGCCCATCATGTTGGCTTCAACCTTGACCGCTGTTTTGGCAGGCGCAATCTGGACGGCGGGCGATTCGCCGAAGAAATTGGGCAGAGTGTAAAGAAGCCCAATAATGACAGCTGCCAGAACGATGAGATATTTCCAGAGGGGATAACGGTTCATTGCGGATCAACGGTTGAAATGTAAACAAGCCCCGTTTCGATGGATACGGGGCTGAAAAGGAGCAGGTTGCTGCTTATAGTGCTTTGATGGTGCCTTTGGGCAACACCGAGGCAACGGCGGTACGCTGCAAAACCACTTCAACAGGCTTGTCGGCCAGCGAGGTTACTTCGACGGTAATGTAGCTGTCGCTTACTTTGGTTACTTTGCCCAACATGCCGCCCGTGGTAATGATTTCGTCGCCTTTGGCCAACGCGGCCACCATATTGCGATGTTCCTTTTGCCGCTTCATTTGAGGGCGGATCATAAGGAAATACAGAATGACGAACATTAAGATGATGGGTAGCATACCCATCAGTGCATTACCTTCGCCGGCTGCCTGTGCGACGATTTGTGAAAGGGTGTCAACGAGGGACATTCATTACTCCTGATTTTAGGTTTAGCGTTCTATTGTAGCGATATCTGGCTATTGGATGCCGCGCGACCGATTTTCTGTAAATTCGGCTTTCCACTGCTGGAATGATCCGTTCTCGATGGCTTCGCGCATCTCGGCCATTATCTTTAGGTAAAAGTAAAGATTATGCAAGGTGTTTAGCCGCGCTCCGGTTATTTCGTTAGCCCGCTGCAGGTGATGCAGATAAGCGCGCGAAAAATGCCGGCAAGTGTGGCAATGGCAATCGGGGTCAAGCGGCTGGGTGTCGTCTTTATAACGGGCATTGCGAATTTTGATATCGCCGTAACGGGTAAACAGCCAGCCATTGCGGGCGTTTCGGGTTGGCATGACGCAATCAAACATGTCTACGCCATGGCTGACCCCCTCAACCAAGTCTTCAGGTGTGCCTACGCCCATTAAATAGCGAGGTGCGTCGTCGGGCAATTTGGGGGCCACATGACGGAGGACGCGCATCATTTCGTCTTTGGGTTCCCCGACCGATAATCCCCCAATCGCATAGCCGTGAAAGCCGATTTGCGTCAGGCCTGCAAGTGATTCGTCGCGCAGATCTTCGTACATGCCTCCTTGTACGATACCGAATAAGGCGTTGGGGTTTTCCAGTTCATTGAAGGCATTCTTTGAGCGTTGCGCCCAGCGCAGGGACATGCGCATCGACTGAGCGGCTTCTTCGTGCGTGGCCGGGCGCCCGTCTATTTTGTAGGGGGTGCATTCATCGAACACCATGACAATATCTGAGTTCAAGGCGCGTTGAATACGCATGGACTCTTCCGGTGTCAGAAACAGGCGCGAGCCATCGATGGGGGAGGCGAACTTCACCCCCTCTTCGGTAATTTTGCGCAGGCCGTCGAGGCTGAATACCTGGAAGCCGCCGGAGTCGGTAAGAATGGGGCGAGACCATTGCATGAACCCATGCAGGCCTTGGTGTTTTTCAATGACTTCCGTGCCGGGGCGCAGCCATAGGTGAAACGTATTCCCCAAAATGATTTGTGCACCAATGTCGTCCAGTTCGTGAGGCAACATGGCTTTCACGCTGCCATACGTGCCGACCGGCATGAAAATGGGCGTTTCCACCACGCCGTGGTTTAACGTCACCCGGCCTCTGCGGGCCGGCCCGTCGGTGTTGAGAAGTTTGAAATTCAATCCGGTCATTTGGAAGGGGTCTCGATAAACATGGCGTCGCCATAACTGAAAAAGCGGTATCGCTGCGCAACCGCGTGTTCATAAGCTTGCCTGATCGGCGTCATGCCTGCCAGGGCGGAAACCAGCATCAGCAGGGTTGAGCGCGGCAAGTGGAAGTTGGTAATGAGGGCGTTCACCAGATCAAACTGGTAACCCGGTGTAATGAATAAGTTCGTATCGCCTGAAATGTCGGCCGGAGCCTGGCCCGCTCTTCTTTGCTTTGCCGCCGATTCCAGCGCACGTACGCTTGTGGTGCCGACAGCAATAACTCGTCCACCTTGTTGTCGCGTTTCATCAACAAGCTTTAACGTTTCAGCGGGTACGGTGTAGCGCTCGAAATGCATTTTGTGTTCAGTCAGTTTTTCCACCCGAACCGGTTGGAACGTGCCGGCGCCCACATGCAGGGTCACAAAAGCAAGCCGGACCCCCTTGTTTTTCAACTGTTCAAGTACAACATCATCGAAGTGCAATCCTGCCGTAGGTGCCGCCACGGCGCCGGGCTCTTGTGCATAAACGGTTTGATATCGCGCTTCGTCTTGGGCGTCTGCCGCATGTTCAATGTACGGTGGCAGCGGTGTCATACCATGCTCGTCAAGCGCGTCCAGCACGTTAACCGGAAACTGAACGGAAAAAAGTTCGCCTTCGCGACCGGTTACCGTCAGGCTTAAATTCGGGGCAATATGCAATACCGTGCCGGGTTTGGGCGATTTGCTGGACTTAATATGCGATAGCGCCTGTTTATCTTCGGTGATTCTTTCAATGAGCAGTTCCACCTTGCCACCCGTGTCTTTCTGTCCCAAAAGACGCGCCTTGATCACTTTTGTGTTGTTGAATACCAATAAGTCTCCCGCTTTTAACAAGTCGGGTAAATCAAGAAATTGGCGGTCGTGAATTTGCGATAAGGTGTCCAGGTGCAATAAGCGGCTGGCACTGCGTTGGTCGGCTGGTGTTTGGGCAATCAGCGCTTCAGGTAAATCGTAATCGAATTGTGAGAGGCGCAATTCGTTGTTGTCGGGATAGGGTTTTTCGGTCATGAAACAGAACGTGCTTTTCGGTATGCTTTGTGTTTGGGTTGACTCAACAGGATGACATTGATGCTTGCGCATTTTACTCGGCACCGGAAGGCGGCGGTTTCAAAGCTCGGTTTGATACTCGGTTGTGTGTGCGTGTTGGGCCTTAGTTTACCGGTGTCGGGCAGTAGTCAGACGTTGCCGGAACCTTTGCAGCAAGCTTGGCGGCAAACCGGCTTAAGCACCAATGACGTTTCAGTCATCGTGAAGGAGTTGAACGGCCCGGTGTTGTTTTCCATTAATCCCGAGGTGCCGCGTAATCCTGCTTCAGTCATGAAAATGGTCACAACCTGGGCGGCCTTGTCTGAACTGGGGCCCGATTATCAGTGGCGTACGGCGTTTTTTTACGACGGTGTGCCGGTTCCCGACGCCCAGGGGTCACTGCCCAAGCCGATTTACCTCAAGGCGTCGGGCGATCCTTTTATGCAGGTCGAGGAACTCTGGGCTTTATTACGTGAATTGCGCTTGCGCGGGGTGAAGAATTTAACGGAAGTGGTGGTTGATCGATCCATTTTCGGGCCGGTGGCGATTGATCCCGGTGCATTCGATGCGGCCCCCGATCGCCCTTACAACGCCAGCCCCGATGCCATGATGGTTGGTTTAGGTGCCGTTCGGTTGTCTTTTCAGCCCGATTATCAGGCCCGAAAGTGGATTCCGGTTGTTGATCCCCCGGTTCGGGGTATTCGGGTGCAGGGCGAGGTGACATGGAGCGATGCCGTTTGTCCGGGGTCGCCGCGGGTCTCAACCCAAGTTATCCCCAGCGCGTCGGGAGCGGTTGTCGTACAAGTCGATGGAGCGGCGGCAGGGTCCTGCGGCGAGTTCAGTGTTTATCGTCTTGCGATGAATCAGCCCGCTTATTTCGACGCTGTTTTTCGTTTGTTGTGGCGTGAACTTGGCGGTACGTTGGGCAGGGGTATTCGACAAGGTGAAACTCCGCCTGGTGCATCGCTTTTCGTGTGGCATGATTCCGAGACGCTTTCAGATATGATTCGCCACGTAAATAAATACAGCAATAACGTGATGGCGCGTACCCTCTTGTTAACGCTGGCGGCTGAGTCCGGTGCCTATGGCGCAACGCCCGAAGCCGGTGCGCGGATTGCGCTCGATTTGTTGCGCCGCCAGGGCATCGACACCCGCGGTTGGGTTATTGATAACGGTTCAGGCTTGTCGCGCGATGGCCGGCTGACGGCGGCCGGTTTGGTGCAAATGCTGGATACGGCATGGAACTCGCCGCTTATGCCTGAGTTCATGTCGTCTTTGGCCATTGCGGGGGTTGATGGAACGGTTCGCCGGCGTCTACGTAATGACGAAGCGCGCGGGATGGCGCATTTAAAGACGGGAACACTGCGTGATACCCGGGCGATTGCAGGGTATGTGTTGGGTGAGAGCGGCAGGCGATACGCCCTGGTCAGTATGGCCAATGGCAATCGAACCGGAGCTATGCGGTCTTTTGATGATGCGCTTATTCGCTGGTTAAGCACTCAGTAAGGGTGGCCGGACTTTAAGTGAAAGGCCGGCTGTAAAACGGCTAAACTTGCTACCTGAATCTTTTAATTTTCCCGCAGGAACGTTGCATGCCAATACACGAAATACGCCACCCCTTGATCCGACACAAGTTGGGCTTGATGCGCAAAGCGGATCTCAGCACCAAGAATTTTCGCGAAATGTCGCAAGAGGTGGCGGCGCTTCTAACCTACGAGGCCACCAAAGATCTGCCCCTTGAGCCCACTGTGGTGCAAGGCTGGTGTGGCCAGATCAACGTAGAGAAAATTGCCGGTAAAAAGGTCACGGTGGTACCGATTTTGCGCGCCGGCATCGGCATGCTCGATGGTGTGCTTACCCTGATTCCGGGCGCCAAAGTGAGTGCGGTCGGCATAGCCCGCAACGAGGAAACACTGCAGGCGCAAACTTATCTTGAACGTTTGGCAGATTCTCTTGATCAGCGTCTGGCGCTGATTGTCGACCCCATGTTGGCCACCGGGGGGTCGATGGTTGCGACCATCGATATGCTGAAAAAAGCCGGTGCCAATAATATTCGTGCTTTGGTTCTGGTGGCTGCGCCGGAAGGGATTAAGGCGGTTGAGACTCAGCATCCCGATGTGCATATTTATACGGCTTCGATCGATAGTCATTTAAATGACGATGGCTATATTATTCCCGGCCTGGGCGATGCCGGAGACCGAATTTTCGGCACGCGTCAAAAGCACGCCTGATCGGCTAAAGGGCGTAATCAGTCATTTTATTTAACATTTGTCAATTGCGTTTTAGCGCCAGTCCGGTACTATGAAAAGGTAGGCGGGCCAATTAATCCGGCCCGCCGTGATCACCACTAATTTAACTAAAGGGGTGCAAAATGGCTAAGAATGAATTGAAAGCGCAAGAAGAAGAGTTTATTGAAGGTGTGAAGGAAAGCCTTGACGACGCTGAAAAGCTGCTTCGCGAAGCAGCTCAGGCAAGCGGCGAAAAAGCCGAGGAATTGCGCGAACGCGCCATGCAATCGCTGCGTCGCACGCGTTCGGCTTTGTACGACACGCAGGATGCGCTCATCGAGCGGGGTCGTTTGGCCGCACGTGCCACCGACGACTACGTGCACGACAATCCGTGGCAGGCAATTGGTGTCGCGGGCCTTACGGGCTTGCTCATCGGCATGTTGATCAGTCGCCGTTAAGAAACGGCCCGGAATCATGTTCATCGCTTCAAGGGGCCCGTTTTAGATGGCACTTCGACAATCCGCCGGCCAGTTGGCTGCAACGCTGGTTTCTATCGTCGGTACACGTTTAGAGCTTTTCTCAATCGAATTGGCGGAGCAGCGCGTGCGCCTGATCAAGGTCATGTGCCTTACGGTTGGCGCGATATTGTGCCTGTTGCTCGCGTTGCTGGTTGTTTCGCTTTTGGTTGCGCTGTATTTTTGGCCAACCGAATACCGGTATCTGGCTCTGGGCTTATTGGCGTTGGTGTATTTGTTCGTTGGCCTGGGCTTGGCCTGGTGGGTCAAAAACGAGCTTTGCACCAACCCGGTTCCCTTCGAAGCAACACTCGATGAATTGAAACGTGACCTTGCTCTGGTCAATCGTTTGCAGGAAGTGGATCGTGCCGATCGCAATCCAGGAGATGCGCCATGAGCTCAACGATGTCGCGTGCCCGAGAGCGCGCTTTGCGAAAAGAGCTACTTAGGGCCCGCGCGGCCGTTGAGCGTCAGTCGTTGCGTAAATCAACGTGCGATGTCGTGCACGACATCTCGCCAGCAGCATTGGTTCGTAGCGTGGTGCCGCGTTCGTTGTCGTCTGGTAAAGGGGCGGGCGCCGCGCTCATGCAGGGCGCCCGCTTTTTAAGCCGTTATCCGTTTCTGGTGTCGACGTTGTCCGGCCTGCTTTCAGGAAGGGGGCGTTCGCGCACTCGCTTATTGAAGGCGGGTGTGGGCGTTGTTGCAGCCTGGCAAATGGTGAAGCTGTTAAAGCCCGGCCAGGGGTCGCCGGACTCATCTTAAGACGACACAACATTACCCCAGGCCCAAAGTCGGCCAAATTTCGTCAATTCGGTTTTTAACCTTTTCGTCCATCACAATCGGTCGGCCCCACTCTCGCTGGGTTTCTCCAGGCCATTTGTTGGTTGCGTCCATCCCCATTTTGCCGCCCAACCCCGAAACGGGTGAGGCGAAGTCCAGATAGTCGATAGGGGTGTTTTCCACCAACACAGTGTCTCGTACAGGGTCCATTCGGGTTGTCATGGCCCAAACAACTTCTTTCCAGTCGCGTGGGTTAATGTCGTCGTCGACCACCACGATGAACTTGGTGTACATGAACTGACGCAGGACACTCCAAAGGCCAAACATCACGCGTTTGGCATGTCCAGGATATTGTTTGCGGATCGAGACAACGGCAAGCCGGTAACTACAGCCTTCGGGCGGCAAATAAAAATCGACAATTTCAGGCAGTTGGCGCTTTAACAAAGGCACGAAAACCTCGTTCAATGCAACGCCCAAAACGGCGGGTTCATCGGGCGGCTTACCCGTGTAGGTACTGTGGTAAATGGGGTTTCGGCGCATGGTGATGCGATCAACCGTGAAGACGGGAAACCAGTCTTGCTCGTTGTAATAGCCGGTATGGTCGCCGTACGGCCCTTCCAGGGCCATTTCGTAGCCTGAGTCTTTTGCAGGCGCCGTCGCGCCATGCGCGTTCGGTGACAGCGCACCGGGATCGGTAGACGGCAGAATATGGCCTTCCAGCACAATCTCCGCATACGCTGGGACCGACAGTTCACTGCCGATTGCTTGCGTTAGCTCAGTGCGGGCTCCCCGGAGCAGACCGGCGAATTGATATTCCGAGAGGCTGTCAGGGACCGGTGTGACGGCGCCTAGAATAGTGGCGGGGTCGGTTCCCAGCGCAACGGCAATCGGGAACGGTTGGCCGGGGTTCGCAAGACAATGATCACGAAAATCCAATGCGCCGCCTCGATGCGATAACCAACGCATTATTAATTTGTTGCGTCCAATTTGTTGCTGGCGATAAATGCCCAGATTTTGGCGTCGCGCATTCGGGCCGCGCGTAATCACCAGCCCCCATGTCAGCAAGGGCGCAATGTCCTCGGGCCAGCAGTGCTGCAAGGGTATTTGGTTCAGGTCGACGTCATTGCCTTCCAGCACAATTTCCTGGCAAGGCGCGCCCCGAATTTTCTTCGGGCTCATGTCCCAGAGGGCCGACTTCAGGGTGGCGACTTTTGCGAACGCATCCCTCAGCCCTTTGGGTGCCTCGGGTTCTCGTAACGAAGCCAGTAACTCCCCAATATCGCGTAGGGCACTGACGTTATCGGCTCCCATGCCCAAGGCCACCCGATGCGGTGTGCCGAACAGGTTGGTTAGTACCGGCATGTCCGCCGGCTGACGCCGATGTAGCGCGTTGCGGAACAAAAGTGCCGGCCCCTGGGTCTGAAGGACACGGTCGCTGATTTCGGTCATTTCCAGGTGCGTGGAAACGCCGGCATGAATTGTCTTCAGTTCGCCAATTGACTCAAGTTGCGCTATAAAGTCGCGTAAATCACGATATTTCAAGAGATGTTCACCCCTATGGTTCTAAACAGTTCGGGCCAGGCGCTTGCCCGTATTTTTCGAAGTGTACGTCATCAACTCGCTGAGTTGGTGCACGTGTGTGCTGTTTATCTGGGTCTGGCTGTTCTGGTCACTGTGGCATTAAGCCTTACGGTGCCGGCATTGAAGGAACAAACCCGTCAGGTTCATACTGCTTTGCTGGCCAGTTTGCGTCCTGCCTCTTTGCAAATCGATTTGTTTTCCCTGCCGGAGCGGGGATTTAGTTTCGGTGCTTTGTTGTCGAAGCCCGACTGGGCGAAGAGCGAGTGGGCCGAAGCGCCGCTAACCGATGGCATGCCCGATGCCGATCAACCGTTTTCGCAGGCAATGGCCGAAGCAGATGACTATGTCATTCCAGGGGTAACGTCAGAGCAAAGCAAAGCGCTTCGCAGCTATATCGCACGCAAATACCGCATTGCGCATAAGGCGGCGGGTGTGCTTATTCAGAATGTGTTTCAGGTGGCACGTCAACGAGAACTCGATCCCCAATTGGTACTTGCCGTCATCGCAATCGAGTCTCGTTACAATCCGTTTGCTGAAAGTCATGTCGGGGCGCAGGGTCTGATGCAAGTGATGACACGCGTCCATAAAGAGAAATTTGTTGATTTTGCCGATGGGGTGGATGCCGCGTTGAATCCTTTGGCCAATATTCAGGTGGGCACTCAGATTCTGTACGATTGCATCAAGCGGCGTGGTTCAATCCGCGGAGGGTTGGCGTGCTACGTTGGCGCGACCGGGCCGGGCGACGGTGGTTACGGAAATAAAGTGCTGGCCGAAATGCGCCGTATAGCGCTTGCCTCTGGCATTGCGCCCAGCTTTAAGCTGTAATTCGGGTTAGCGTAGAAAGTGCGCCATGCGCCCAACGGCTTCTTCCAGCCTGTTTAAGCCCAACGTATAGGAAAAGCGCAGCATTTTTTGGGCATGTGCGGGGCCAAAGTCGCGACCCGGCACCGCCGCAACATGAGCCTGGGCAAGCATCTGCTGCGAAAACGCTTCACTGTCGTTACTGTGCCGGCTAACGTCGGCGTAAACATAGAATGCACCATCGGGCTTAACCGGAACGGTTAGCCCTAGTTTTTCAAGTTCCGGAACCAGATAATCGCGTCGCTGTTTGAACGAAAGGCGGCGGTTTTCATAGACGCGCATGACTTCCGGCTCAAAGCAGCTGAGGGCGGCATGCTGCGCCAGACTGGGGGCGCAGATGGTCAGGCTGGCCGCGAGTTTGTCCACGGCGGCGATCATGGTTTCGGGCACAATCATCCAGCCCAAGCGCCAACCGGTCATGTGAAAATATTTTGAAAAGCTATTGATAATAATGAGATTATCATCCAGGGTCAGGGCGCTTTCTGGCTTTTCATCGTAATAAAGTCCAAGATAGATCTCATCCATAATGATAAAGCCGTCGCGCGCATTAACTGCCTCGATAAGCCTTTTGAGCTCAGACCGCAAAATGCGTGTGCCGGTGGGGTTGCTGGGTGAAGCGATAACGACACCGCGCGTGTCCGGGCCCCAATGTGTTTCGATATCGTGTGCCGTTAGCTGGAATTGTTGTTCGGGCCCGCACGGAATCAGCTTTGGCCGACCACCAGCACAGCGTATAAAGTTCTGATTGGCAGGGTAGGATGGGTCGGGCATGAGTATCTCAGTACCCGGGTTGATCAGTGCCGTGCAGGCTAATAAAAGTGCACCGGAGGCGCCCGACGTGACGATAACCCGTTCAGGCTTCACACGGGCACCGAATTCCTCGCCATAATAATGTGCAATGGCTTCGCGCAAGGGCGCAAGGCCCAATGGGGGGGTGTAACCACTTAATCCGGCGGATGAAGCCCGGTTCAGTGTTTCTACCACTTGGGCGGGAGCGGTGAAGTCGGGTTCACCGATGCCCAGGCTGATAATGTCGTGCCCTTGTGCAATGAGTGCCGCCCCCTTTTTGAACACCTCAACGGCGTAGAATGGTTGTATCTCGGAGCATCTTTGGGCCAATTCGGGCATAACGGAGTCTCTTTGCAGGTCACGGTTTATTGGGTTTAAAGCGTTATTTAATCGTATTATTCAGTTCAAAGGAAATCAGGCATGCCGTCGCTGTCACGCCGCGCGTTTTTCACGGGTCGGCGCATCACGAATGATCCATGGGAAAATTTTTGCCAACGAATGCGCCGTTTAGTGCAGGGAAGTTTTTTTAACGAGGGTCGGGTCGACGGTTTTGGTCATGCCAGGCTGTCTGCCAAAACACCGGCCGACGCGCATCACGCGCTTATGTTGTGTAATGAATACGAGGTTGTGTTCATGCTTGATGGCTTGGAAGAAGAGGCACAGCAACCAGGGTCGCCGGTATTGTGGGTAGATCCCAGTATCTATTTGAAAACCTGTCAGCCGGTGCCCGACACGGACGATAAATGGTTTGTACAACCGGGTTGTTTCGTTGCGGAACTTAAGCAGGCCGGCTTGAAGCAGTTTGACGCGTTCCCCGATTATTTAACCGTGGCGACATTGCTTGCCGATCGAGTCCACATGAATTTGCCCACGGGTGAGCTTGGGCGTATGGGCTTAAGCCATGCCGGTGTGCTGTTCGCCGATGAAACGAAGGCGGTTTTAGGTCCTTTTGGGGAGACGCAACAACAACCTTTGGGCACTTTAACGTTGCAGCAACTCGCGCCTGCACTTTTTCGCCTTGCCGCAGGAGACTCCGCCAAGCTGTGTGCCGAAGCTTCTCACTGGCCCGGCCGATATCGCCTCGATGCGTTGATGCCGGCTGATGGGCATGAAGTGAACTTATCGCACTTACTTTTCGGGCACGGCGGAGACTTATGCTGGGCGGAGTGGTTTGTGTTTCGGGCGATGTCGGAACCAGTCGAACCGCTGCCGTTCCGGGGTGTGGCGTCGAACGCGTTTGATGATACGGTCGTTTATGCAGCGCATGATATCGATCTGCATATCAAGAATCAGTTTGACCCCTGTGGTATTTTTCCCCACCCGGGCCAGGCTTTGTAATTTTTTAACCGGGCATGTGTGTATCATTCCCTTTGTTTCATTCTTTTTTGACGTAAACGGACCATCATGGAAGAGAATCTTCGTAAAGCCGCGCTTGAGTATCACGAGAAAGGGCGTCCTGGGAAAATTGCAGTCACCGCCACCAAACAGTTGTCGAACCAACGCGATTTGATGCTGGCCTATTCTCCGGGTGTGGCAGCCGCTTGCGAAGAGATTGTGTCCGATCCCCAAAACGCCCGACGCTTCACGGCGCGAGGCAACCTGGTTGGCGTCATCACCAACGGTTCGGCTGTTCTGGGGCTAGGCAACATTGGTGCCCTGGCATCGAAACCAGTCATGGAAGGCAAGGCGGTACTCTTCAAAAAGTTTGCAGGTATCGATGTTTTCGATATTGAAATTAACGAATCGGATCCCGACAAGCTGGTTGAGACCATTGCTCGCCTGGAGCCCACGTTCGGCGGCATTAACCTGGAAGACATTAAAGCGCCGGAATGCTTCATTGTTGAGCGCAAGTTGCGCGAGCGTATGTCAATCCCGGTTTTTCATGACGACCAGCACGGAACGGCAATCTGTGTGGCTTCGGCCTTTATCAGTGCTTTGAAAGTTGTCGAAAAAGATATCGACAAGGTCAAGGTCGTGGTGTCGGGGGCGGGCGCAGCTGCGCTGGCGTGTCTTGAACTGATGGTCGATTTAGGCTTGCCCGCAAAGAATATATGGGTCTCTGACATTGAAGGGGTGGTGTACCAGGGCCGCACGGTATTGATGGACCCGGAAAAAGCCCGTTACGCGCAGGAAACCGAGGCGCGTACGCTGGGCGATATTATTGAGGGAGCCGACGTATTCTTGGGGTTGTCCGCCGGTGGCGTGTTGAAGCCCGAGATGGTGGCCCGCATGGCCTCGAACCCCATTATTTTGGCTTTGGCGAATCCCAGTCCTGAAATACTGCCGGAAGACGCCCATGCCGTGCGCGACGATGTTGTGATGGCAACCGGTCGTTCCGACTATCCGAATCAGGTTAATAACGTGTTGTGCTTCCCCTATATGTTCCGTGGGGCGCTCGACGTTGGCGCAACCACGATTACACGGGGCATGGAGAAAGCGGCCGTTGAGGCCATTTCGCAGTTGGCGCAGGAAGAGCAGAATGACGTTGTGGCGGCCGCCTACGGCAGTTACGGCGTATCTTTCGGGCGCGAGTATCTCATTCCCAAGCCGTTCGATCCGCGTCTTATTTTGCGCATTGCGCCGGCCGTGGCAAAGGCTGCCATGGACGACGGCGTGGCAACCCGCCCCATTGAAGATTTCGACGCATACGCAGAGCAATTGCAGCAGTTCATTTATCGCTCGGGTTCGTTCATGAAGCCCTTGTTTTCCGCCGCCAAAGCGATGGTACGTGATGGCGGCAAGGCGCGTATTGTCTTCACGGAAGGGGAGGATGAGCGCGTGTTGCGGGCGGTTCAGATCGTGGTGGATGAACGTTTGGCAAAGCCTATTCTCGTCGGACGTCCGGCCGTCCTGGAGGCGCGCATTAAACGCTTTAACTTACGGCTTAAGTTGGGTGTGGATGTTGAGGTCACCAATCCGGATTACGACGAGCGGTTCCATCAATATTGGACAACCTATTGGGAAAAAATGTGCCGACGTGGCGTTAGCAAGGAAATGGCGCGGGTCGAGATGCGTCGTCGCCTTACGTTAATTGGTGCCATGATGGTGCATTTGGGCGATGCCGACGGCATGATTTGCGGTACGGTTGGGGCCTATGCCGATCATCTGCGCTTTGTTGATGAGGTTATTGGCAAGGCGCCTGGGGCAAAAACATACGCCGCCATGAATATTCTGTTGCTTTCCGAACGGACGGTGGCGTTGGCTGACACCCATGTGAATGATGATCCCTCGGCGGAGCAGGTTGCTGAAATTACCATGGCGGCGGCGGCACAAATGCGTCGCTTGAATATTGAACCGAAAATCGCGCTGTTGTCGCGTTCAAACTTCGGCACGGGCAGCTCGGCGTCCGGCGAGAAGATGCGTCAGGCGCTGGAGATGGTTCATGCCCAGGCGCCCGATCTTGAGGTCGATGGCGAAATGCATGGCGACTGCGCATTGGACGAATCGCTGCGCGAGCGCATTTTGCCCTCAACGACATTGAAAGGTGCGGCCAATTTGTTGATTTGCCCCAACGTTGACTCGGGTAATATCGCGTATAACTTGCTTAAAACAGCGGCTGGTGGCAATGTTGCGATTGGCCCGTTTTTGTTGGGCGCAAATGCGCCGGTGCATATCCTTACGTCCAGCTCAACGGTGCGTCGCATTGTCAACATGACCGCAATGGCGGTGGTCGACGCAAATACACTAAGCCCATCCCCGTAATACGTTTTTTATCGGAGGCGCAATGACCCAGTCCGCATTGCAAAAGAAGCTGAAAAAAGGGGGCCAGATCGACGCCCTTTCAGTCAGCCAGGAAGAAGTGGCAAAACAGGCCGACGCGCTGGGTATCACTTATTTCCCCGTTGAGTGTGATCGTGCCCGTAGTCGCTCGGCTGTGCTAAGGGCTGTTGTGAAAGCGGTTGATTTTCCCGAGTTTTTCGGGGGTAATCTGGATGCTTTTTACGATTGCCTGTGCGATACGGTTATCGATCAGAAAGCAGGCCTATGCCTTTGGTTTCACAATTTGCACTCGGGTGATCCGGCACTTGAGGAAGATTCAAAAGCTATTATCTCGGTATGTGAAGATGTGGTGGAGTACGCTGCGAATAACGGGCGCAGCTTTTCTTTCGCGGTTCAACACGCCGGAAAACATCCCGACCCCGAGCCGGGTGTTGCGCCGGTTCCGTACTCCGGCAGTTAACGCAGCGGCACCCGCGCCGCTATTCCCAGTCTTGCAGGGCACTAATGGCCGATACCATGGCCAGCCCTGCGGTTTCTGTTCTTAAGATGCGCTTGCCAAAACGAACTGGTTTGACCCCGGCCTTATCGGCCTGCGCCATTTCTTCTTCCGACCAGCCACCCTCGGGCCCAATGAGCAAGGTGATGTGATTTGAGGATGGGTTCAGCACGTCGCGTAAGGAGTGGGGGGCGTCGGGGTGGCAAATAAGCGTCGGGTCGGTGGTTGCCAACAGGGATGGCAGTGTTTTTGGTTCGGTAAGTTGCATGAGTTGATTGCGACCGCATTGGGCGCAGGCCGACTCAATAATTTTCTCCCAATGGCGCATTTTCTTGCCGATGCGTTCGACGCCCAGATTGACTACACTGCGTCGCGCTAAAACCGGAATGAAGGTGCGTACACCTGTTTCAACCGCTTTTTCGATGATCCAATCCATTTTGTCCGACGAGACTAACGCTTGCCCTAACGTTAAATGGCCGGCCAACTCAACATTTCGGGTTTCATATTTATGGATATGGGCCAGGGCTTTCTTGCCCTCAAGAATTAAGGTCGCGTGATATTGCCCCTGCCGGCCGTCGAATAACACTATCGGTGTGTCGTGCTTAAGGCGCAAGACTCGAACGGCATGGTGGGCCAGTGTGTCGGGTAGTTCAATCGTATCGCCGCATTGCGGCGAGAAGGGGTAGAAAAAGCGCGGAGCAGTCATCAAGGGGTGTCCGGGGTAAGCAAATGGCCCATGAAGGCCGGGTGCCTGAAAGCCTTTAATTCTAGCGTGCCGCCGTCAAAATGTTGCGTTCATTTGACATGTAACAGGCTAAATGTGCGGCGGGTGTTAAAATGTTCGGCTTTGCAATCTTTCTTTATTGGGGTTTGCCCTGATAGGGTTCGCCTTCATATAGCGAGTATCCAATGAGCGTTTCGCCGACCCAAGACTCCTCCCTGGCTAATGCCGTACGTGCTTTGGCCATGGATGCCGTGCAACAAGCCAAATCCGGACACCCCGGTGCGCCCATGGGCATGGCCGATATTGCTGAAGCATTATGGACGCGCCACCTGCGTCATAATCCAGCCGATCCGGCGTGGCCCAATCGAGACCGCTTCGTGCTGTCCAATGGGCATGGTTCCATGCTTATTTATGCTTTGTTGCACCTCAGTGGTTACGATTTGCCCATTGAAGAATTGCGTAATTTCCGTCAACTTCACTCGCGTACACCAGGCCACCCTGAAGTGGGGATTACGCCCGGTGTGGAAACGACTACCGGCCCACTCGGGCAGGGGGTAAGCAACGCGGTCGGTATGGCGCTGGCCGAAGCATTATTGGCCAAAGAGTTCAACCAAGACGGCCACGCCATTGTTGATCACTTCACTTACGCGTTTGTAGGTGATGGTTGCCTGATGGAAGGCATTTCCCACGAGGCCTGCTCGTTGGCCGGCACCTTGAAATTGTCGAAGCTCATTGTCTTCTACGACGATAACGGCATTTCCATCGACGGCGAAGTGAAAGACTGGTTTGCCGACGACACACCCAAGCGCTTTGAAAGCTATGGCTGGAACGTCATTCGTAATGTCGATGGCCATAATGTTGCGGCTGTTGATCAAGCCATTGAGCAGGCCAAAGCCGGGGCTGGTGAAGGGCGCGGCCCCACGCTTATATGCTGTCGCACTGTTATTGGTAAAGGCGCGCCGAATGCGGCCGGTACCGAGAAAGTGCATGGTGCGCCATTGGGCGACGATGAGATTGCCGCAACGCGTGCCGCAATCGACTGGCCGCATGCCCCCTTTGAAATTCCCGATCATATTTACTTGCGTTGGGATGGCCGCATTAAAGGCAAGTTGTGGCAGTCGGAATGGGAAAACCAGTTCGACGCCTATGCCAAAGCGCATCCTGAATTGGCGGCCGAATTCACTCGTCGTATGAAGGGTGAGTTACCTGCCGAGTTTGCAGAGCAGGCTACGGCGTTCATTAAGGCCACAGCAGAGCGCGCAGAAACCGTTGCCAGCCGCAAGGCATCCCAATTTGTTATTACGGCTTTCGCGCCCTTGCTGCCGGAAATGCTGGGTGGCTCGGCCGACCTTACCGGTTCGAACTTTACCGACTGGAAAGGGGTTGCGCCGGTACGTGCCACCAACGCTGGTGTGCAATTCGGCCGCCACATTAACTACGGTGTACGCGAATTTGGCATGGCCGCCATTATGAATGGCGTGGCCTTGCATGGCGGGTATTTGCCCTTTGGCGGTACGTTCCTTACCTTCTCCGATTATTCCCGTAATGCCATCCGCATGGCGGCGTTGATGAAGCAGCGCGTGGTGCATGTGTTCACGCACGATTCAATTGGGCTGGGCGAAGATGGCCCAACCCATCAATCCGTTGAGCATGCCGCCAGCTTGCGCTTAATTCCTAATTTGCATGTATGGCGCCCTTGCGACACGACCGAAACCGCTGTGGCCTGGTCTGAATCCGTTTCGCGCCCGTCCAGCATTGGTATGAATGTAAATAACGGCGGGCCGTCTGCGTTGCTCTTGTCGCGTCAGAACCTGCCTTTTGTCGAGCGGGACGACACCACCATCCAGGCAATTTCCCGGGGTGGTTACGTTTTGCGCGACGCACACAACTTCAAGGCGGTCATTATCGCGACGGGCTCCGAAGTGGCCTTGGCATTGCAGGCGCAACAACAACTGGCCGAAAAAGGCATTCCCGTGCGCGTAGTGTCCATGCCGTGCACCAACGTTTTCGACGAGCAAAGCGCCGAATGGAAACGCAGTGTGCTGCCTGAAGGCGCACCACGTGTTGCGGTTGAGGCCGGCGTGACAGCCGGTTGGTACAAGTATGTTGGCTTGAACGGCGCAGTGGTTGGCCTGGACTCCTATGGTGAGTCGGCGCCGGGTGGGGTGTTATTCAAACATTTTGGTCTCACCGCCGAAAGGGTGGCCGAGGTCGTTGAACAGGTTTTGTAAACAGGAGAAATGTCATGGCAATTCGCGTAGCGATTAATGGGTATGGTCGTATCGGCCGCAATATTTTGCGTGCCCACTATGAAGGCGGTAAATCTCACGATATTGAAATCGTGGCAATCAACGACTTGGGCGATCCTAAAACCAACGCTCACCTTACCCGTTACGACACGGCCCACGGGCGCTTCCCCGGGACGGTCGAAGTTGACGGCGATTACATGGTGGTCAATGGCGACCGCATTCGTGTGCTGGCCAATCGCAATCCCGCTGAGTTGCCCTGGGGCGAGTTAGGCGTTGACGTTGTGCTGGAATGCACCGGCTTTTTCACCAGCAAGGAAAAAGCAAACGCGCACATTCAGGGTGGTGCCAAGAAAGTGATTATTTCTGCGCCCGGCGGCAAAGACGTTGACGCCACGGTGGTGTACGGCGTGAATCACAATGTGTTGAAAGCGTCTGATACGGTCATTTCCAATGCATCGTGCACCACGAACTGCCTGGCCCCTCTGGTACTGCCGTTGCACCGCAAAATTGGTTTGGAAAATGGTTTGATGACCACCATCCACGCCTATACGAACGACCAAGTGCTTACCGATGTTTATCACTCTGATTTGCGTCGCGCGCGTTCCGCCACCTCCAGCATGATCCCCACCAAAACCGGTGCTGCGTCGGCTGTGGGTTTGGTGCTACCTGAATTGAACGGCAAGCTCGACGGCTTTGCCATGCGCGTGCCGACCATTAACGTTTCCATTGTTGACCTGTCCTTTGTTGCCTCGCGCGATACATCGGTTGAAGAAGTGAACGCCCTTTTGAAGGAAGCGGCTGCGTCGGCGGAATTGAAAGGTATTCTGGATTACAGCGAAGAGCCTTTGGTGTCGGTAGACTACAACCACACCTCGGCATCCAGCACGGTTGACGCCGGCTTAACCAAAGTTTCGGGTCGTCTGGTCAAGGTGTGTTCCTGGTACGACAACGAGTGGGGTTTCTCGAACCGTATGCTTGATACGACAGTTGCTTTAATGTCGGCCAAATAATTTGTTTTAGTCCACACAAGGGCGGGGGTTCCCGCCCTTGTTCCATTTTCCCGCTCTCTCGCTCTTCTTTTGCTATGTCTAATGTTAAAACCCTTACGGCACTAGCCGGTACCCAAGCCCTAAAAGACAAACGCGTATTTATTCGCTCCGATTTGAATGTGCCGTTCAATGATGCAGGGGAAATTTCCGAAGACACGCGCGTTCGCGCTTCCGTACCAGCCATTCGCCTGGCACTGGATGCCGGCGCAGCGGTAATGGTGACTTCGCATTTGGGGCGCCCAAAAGAAGGGGCGCTGACTGAGGCCGATTCGCTGGCACCGGTGGCTAAGCGCCTGGGCGAATTATTGGGGATGAATGTTTCGCTGGTGAGCAACTGGTTGGACGGCGTGAATGTTCAGCCAGGCCAGGTGGTATTGCTAGAGAACGCGCGCGGAAACGTAGGCGAGAAAAAGAACGATGAAGAGTTGGCTCGCAAAATGGCCGCCTTGTGTGACGTCTACGTGAACGATGCGTTTGGCACGGCGCATCGTGCTGAAGCCACAACGCATGGTATTGCGCAGTTTGCGCCTGTTGCATGCGCGGGCCCCCTGCTGGAGGCTGAATTAGAAGCTTTGGGTAAAGCGTTGAAGGCGCCGCGCCGGCCAATGGTGGCCATTGTGGCAGGCTCAAAAGTATCTACCAAGCTTTCAATTCTGCGCGCGTTGGCCGACAAGGTCGATCAATTGATTGTGGGCGGTGGCATTGCCAACACGTTCATGCTGGCCAAAGGTTTGCCTATTGGAAAATCTTTGGCTGAACCCGATCAGATTGAAGAAGCGCGCGCGGTAATGGACATTATGCAAAAGCGTGGTGCAGACGTACCTATTCCGGTTGATGTGGTGTGCGCTAAAACCTTTGGTGCCGACGCCTCTGCCGAGGTTAAAGACGCCGAAAGTGTTGCCGATGATGACCTAATTCTGGATATCGGCCCCAAAACTGCCGCCCAATTGGCCGATATATTGAAGCAGGCGGGTACTATCGTCTGGAATGGCCCTGTGGGTGTTTTCGAATTTGATGCGTTTGCCAAAGGCACGCAAACCATTGCGCAAGCCATTGCCGAATCGGACGGGTTTTCCATTGCCGGTGGCGGCGATACGCTGGCAGCCATTGCCAAGTTCAATATCACCGACAAGGTGGGGTATATCTCAACGGGTGGCGGCGCGTTCCTCGAGTTCCTGGAAGGTAAAACATTGCCTGCAGTTGATGTTTTGGAGCGCAGGGCACAAGACTAAGGCCCTTTTGAACAACAGGAGTATTGTCGATGTCTGAGTCAGGTCGTTTATCCCGTGCGCATCCCGATCAACTACTTGTGGGCTTGGTCTCTATTTCCGACCGTGCCTCGTCGGGAACATACGAAGATAAAGGGATACCCGCTTTGCAAGATTGGCTGGACGCTGCGTTGACCGAACCTGCCCAGTTTGCGACACGCCTCATTCCCGATGAGCCGGATCAGATTTCGGCAACGCTAATTGAGTTGGTTGATGAGGTTGGTTGCGACTTGGTACTGACCACCGGGGGAACCGGCCCGTCGCGTCGCGACGTGACGCCCGAGGCGACGCTGGCAGTTGGCACAAAAGAGATGCCGGGTTTTGGCGAACAAATGCGTCAGATCAGCCTGCGTTTCGTGCCTACTGCGATTTTGTCGCGCCAGGTGGCAGTTATTCGTGAAACCGCCGAACACGCAGCATTGATTATTAATTTGCCGGGCCAGCCCAAAGCCATTAAAGAAACGCTGGAAGGCTTGAAAGATGCCGAAGGCAATGTACTGGCGGCAGGCATTTTTGCCGCCGTACCGTATTGCATTGACTTAATCGGCGGCCCTTATATCGAAACCCGGGAAGACGTGGTGCGGGGTTTCCGTCCCAAGTCGGCGCTTCGGGTAAAATGAACCCTTTATATTAATTTGCTTTCAGGAGTCTTTTCATGGCCCTCGTATCCATGCGTCAGCTGCTCGATCATGCTGCCGAAAACGGTTATGGTATTCCCGCGTTCAACGTCAATAACCTTGAGCAGGTCCAGGCCATTATGGAGGCTGCCCATGAAACCGATAGCCCGGTTATCATGCAGGCCTCCGCGGGTGCCCGCAAGTACGCCGGTGAAGGCTTTCTGAAGTATCTCATTCAGGCGGCTGTAGAAAGTTACCCGCACTTGCCGGTGGTCATGCACCAAGACCACGGCCAATCGCCTGCAGTTTGTCAGGGCGCCATCGACCTGGGATTTACCAGCGTCATGATGGACGGCTCGTTGAAAGACGACGGTAAAACCATTGCCGAATACGAGTACAACGTCGACGTTACCCGTAAAGTGGTTCAAATGGCGCACAAACTGGGTATTACCGTAGAAGGTGAACTCGGTTGTCTAGGTTCGCTGGAAACCATGAAGGGTGACAAGGAGGACGGCCATGGCGCGGAAGGTACGCTTACCATGGAACAATTGCTTACCGACCCCGAACAGGCAGCCGATTTCGTGCGTCAAACCGAGCTCGACGCCCTGGCGATTGCCATTGGCACGAGCCATGGGGCGTACAAATTCAGCCGTAAACCCACCGGCGATATTCTGTCTATTTCGCGCATTAAAGAAATTCACCAGCGTCTGCCCAACACGCATTTGGTAATGCATGGCAGCTCCAGCGTTCCCCAGGAGCTGCTCGCCGAAATTCGTGAGTTCGGCGGTGACATGAAAGAAACCTACGGGGTTCCCGTGGAAGAAATTCAGGAAGCCATCAAACATGGTGTACGCAAAATCAATATCGACACCGATATCCGTTTGGCCATGACGGGCGCTATTCGCCGATTTATGGCCGAGAACCCGTCCAAGTTCGATCCACGCGATTATCTGAAGCCTGCCCGGGCGGCGGCCAAGGAAATTTGTATGCAGCGTTATCAGCAATTCGGTTGTGCCGGTAACGGCAGCAAAATTAAACCTGTTGCGCTTGATGAGATGGCGCGCCGTTATTCGGCCGGCGATCTGGCGCAAGTGGTTCAGTAAATGTCCGCCCTGCATCAGTCCAGCATCCAGTCCTTGCCCCTGCTTGCACGGGGCAAGGTGCGCGATATGTACGCGGTCAACGACGACCTTTTACTGATTGTCGCGTCCGATCGCATTTCTGCATTCGATGTCATCCTCGACGACCCCATTCCCGGGAAAGGGCAGGTGCTTACTGCCTTAACTGAGTTTTGGTTGCAAAAATTGGGGCATATTGTCCCGAATCACGCTACCGGTATCGACCCGGAGTCGGTGGTGGCAGCTAACGAACGAGATCAGGTGAAAGGTCGTGCCATGGTGGTAAAACGCCTGAAGCCTGTCATGGTTGAAGCCGTAGCGCGGGGGTATTTAATTGGATCGGGCTGGAAAGATTATCAGGTAACCGGTGCAGTATGCGGTATTGCGCTACCTTCCGGCTTGAAGCTGGCCGGTCGTTTGCCTGAAGCCATTTTTACGCCGGCCGCCAAGGCCGAAGTGGGTGAGCACGACGAAAACGTTGAATTCAGTCACTTGGTTGCCGAAGTGGGGCAGGCCACGGCGGAAAAAATCCGTGCCGTTACTTTGCAGTTGTATCGCGAGGCCGCTGAATTTGCGCTTGGTAAAGGCATTATTATTGCCGACACCAAGTTCGAGTTCGGCCTCGACGCGCAAGGGCAGTTGCATTTAATGGACGAAGTTCTTACGCCCGATTCTTCACGGTTTTGGCCTGCGAATGAATACCGTGAAGGTATCAGCCCTCCCTCCTTCGACAAGCAGTTTGTGCGCGATTGGCTGGAGCAGCAACCCTGGAACAAAACGGCGCCGGCGCCGCGTTTGCCCGACGACGTAATACAGAAAACCGCAGCCAAGTATCACGAGGCGTTAACCCGTTTAACTACTTAAGACATACCGTTGCCGGGTGAAGTCATGGCCGGTTTCGCGTGTTGTTTAAGCCATTGTTATTGCCATGAATCCATCATCTTCTGTATTGAACAATAGTGCGCCTGTAGTGGGCGTTATTATGGGCTCTTCCAGCGACTGGGAAGTCATGCGCCATGCAGTTGATATGTTGACGCAGTTTCAGGTGCCGCACGAGGTTAAGGTTATTTCAGCACATCGTATGCCTGCCGATATGGCACAGTACGGCGCTGATGCGCGCAAACGGGGGCTTCGGGCCATTATTGCCGGGGCGGGGGGCGCTGCCCATTTGCCGGGTATGATGGCCGCGTTGACGCCGGTGCCGGTTTTCGGCGTGCCTGTGCCGTCGCGCTATTTACGTGGTGAAGACTCATTACTGTCTATTGTGCAAATGCCTAAAGGTGTGCCGGTTGCCACGTTTGCCATTGGCGAAGCGGGTGCGGCCAATGCGGCTTTGCATGCTATTGCGAATTTGGCCACAACAGATGCGCGTCTGGCAGAGCAACTGGATGCATTTCGCCTAAAACAAACGGAAGCGGCCCGGGCAATGGTTGTGCCGCCGCCCCAGTCTTCTTGAGTTGATGAATTTATGTCTGACGATCGCAACAACACAATCATACAACCAGGACAATGGCTGGGAATGATAGGTGGGGGTCAGTTGGGTCGTATGTTTTGTCATGCAGCTCAGCGCATGGGTTACAAGGTGGCGGTGCTTGATCCAGACGCCAATAGCCCGGCCGGTGCTGTTGCAGACTTCCATTTACGCGCGGCATACGACAATGAGTCGGCGTTGACCGAGCTCGCGCAGCGCTGTCCGGCGGTTACTACCGAGTTCGAGAACGTTCCGGCCAATAGTTTGCGGTTTATTCAGGCGCAGGGCTCTAATGTAAGTCCCTCGGGTGATTCCGTGGCAATTGTGCAGAATCGAATCGACGAGAAAGCGTTTATTCAGAAAGCGGGTGTCGAGGTTGCGCCTTATATTCCGGTACGCTCTGAAGATGATTTGCAAAGCGCACCCGAGTCTTTGTTCCCGGGCATTTTGAAAGTGGCGCGTTTGGGTTACGACGGAAAAGGTCAGGCAAGGGTCGCTTCGCGGGTGGAAGCGTACGAAGCCTTTGTTGAGTTCAACAAAGTCGACTGCGTTCTGGAGGCCTTGATGCCGCTTCAGCGTGAAATCTCAGTTGTCATGGCGCGCGGCTATAACGACGAATGTGTTTTTTACGCACCCGCTGTCAATGTGCATCATCACGGTATTTTGGCGGTTTCAAGCGCCTCTCCTCAAGCCGATGAGCTGGGGTTAGGCAATGCGTTGCTTGATCAGGCGCGCGATGCCGCGGCCGGCATTGCCAGATCGCTTGATTATCGGGGTGTATTGTGCGTCGAGTTTTTTATATTAGACGGTGGTGCTTTGTTGGCCAACGAGGTGGCGCCACGCCCTCATAATAGCGGTCATCACACAATCGATGCTTGTGTCTCAAGTCAGTTCGAGCAACAGGTTCGGGTTATGGCGGGTTTACCGTTGGGTCATCCGCAGGCGCACAGTGCTTCGGTAATGCTGAATTTGTTGGGTGACCTTTGGTTTAACGACCAGGGGCAGTATGAAGAACCCGATTGGCCGGCCGTTTTGTCTATTCCCGGGGCGCATTTGCATTTATATGGCAAGGCCGATGCGCGCCCAGGCCGGAAAATGGGGCATATCACCGTTGTTGCCGAATCCCTCGACCGCGCAACGCATCAAGCGGACGAAGTGAAGCGTTTGTTGAACCTGCCTTATTAAGTACGGCCGTTAATATTAAAAGCATAGGCCATTTAAGCGTGAATACCCGCACCACTCACGACCCAATTCATCAAGCTGCCCAACAACTGCTGGCGGGGCGGCTGGTTGCGTTCCCAACTGAAACGGTTTATGGGCTGGGGGCGGATGCCGTGAGCCCTGAAGCGGTAGCGCGTATCTATGCAGCCAAAGGCCGGCCATCCAATCATCCCGTTATCGTGCACGTTGCGCCAGGTGCCGACCTTTCCTATTGGGCCAAGAACATTCCCGACGAGGCGCATGCATTGATACGCGCATTTTGGCCAGGGCCGCTTACGTTGATTCTTGAGCGTGCAGATCATATTCCAGCCCAGGTCAGTGGCGGCCAGACCACCATTGGCTTGCGTTGTCCCGCTCATCCTGTTGCGCGACAATTGCTTGAGGTTTTTTCAGCCCTGAAGAACGGAAACGGGGGGGTGGCTGCGCCGTCGGCGAACAAGTTTGGCCAGGTGTCGCCCACCCAGGCAAGTCATGTACGTGAAGAATTTGCCGATCTGGACGAGGCAGATCTCCTTGTGCTTGAAGGGGGCAGCTCCGAAGTGGGGATTGAGTCTACGATTTTGGATTTGTCACGTCTTGAAAGCGTGGGGCCGGTGCTGTTACGACCAGGGCATATTTCCGCCACCGACATTGCCGGTGTATTGGGGGTAATGCCTCGTGAGCATGCGGATGCCGCGGCGCCGAAAGTATCCGGCTCGTTGAAAGCACACTATGCGCCCCATACGCCGTTGTTATTGCGTTCCCGGGCGGATATTGAACGCCTTGCTGGTTTGGGTGTGGAAACGGTGTTATCGCTTGCCGGGTTGGGCTCGACACCAAGCGGGAACCAGCGCGTTGCGATCTTGGCCATCGGCCCGGTAGCCTCTGATTTAACCGGGAAAGCGGACACCGGGTTTACGTGGGTGTCGGCAGCGGAAGACCCCGTGGCTTATGCCCGGGATCTTTATGCCAATTTACGGCGCCTTGATTTAGGCGGTTTTGATTGCTTGTTGGTGCAGGCGCCGCCTGAAGAGGCAGCCTGGCACGCTGTGCAAGACCGATTGAAGCGCGCTGCGGCGGCATTCAGCAGTTAACCTGCTTTTTGCGTGTGCCTCAGCGCGTTTATACACCCAGGTAGCGGGTTAAAAGTTCGGGTTGTTTTGACAGGGTTGCACTGTCTTTTTCTTCCACCACGACGCCTTTTTCAAGTACCACGCACCGGTCGGTGTTGGCCAGTACCTTGCGGAAATTGCGGTCGACAATCAGCGTGGACACACCACTTTTACGAATGGTGTCGATAATGCGCCAGATTTCGGCCACGATCAGTGGCGCCAGGCCTTCGGTTGCCTCGTCAAGAATCAGGATGTCAGGGTTGGTCATGAGGGCGCGCCCAATTGCCAACATTTGCTGCTCACCGCCAGAAAGCTGTTGCCCGCCGTGGCCAAGACGCTCCGTCAGACGTGGAAAAGTTTCCAGCACACGATCGTAGTTCCAATCGTTACGGCCGTTCACCCCTGAACGAGCGGCAACCAGCAGATTTTCGCGTACATTCAAGTTGGGGAAAATGCCGCGCCCCTCGGGGACATAGGCGACACCTTCACGTGCAACTTGGTATGGCGCGGAGCGCGTGTGGTCTTTGTCGCGAATAACGATATTCCCACTGGTTGGGCGCAAATGGCCCATCAGGGTGCGAATAAGCGTGGTTTTACCCATCCCGTTGCGGCCCAGAAGGCCAACCGACTCGCCCGCCTGAATTTTCAGATTCACGTCAAAAAGAACGTGGCTTGCGCCGTAGAAAGTATTCAACCCCTGAGCGTTGATCAATACGGTCATTCGTCTTCTCCCAGGTAGGCCGTTTGTACCTCGTGGTTCGTGCGGATGGATTCAGGGTCGCCATGCGCAATAACGGTCCCGTTCACCATTACGGTGATGAGGTCGGAAATTCGAAATACGGCATCCATATCGTGTTCCACCAGCAAAATGGCGTGTTCTTTTTTGAGTGAGTCCAGTAGATCCAGCATGCGGTCGGTTTCTTCCGCCCCCATGCCTGCTAACGGTTCGTCGAGAAGCAGAACGGTTGGGTGTGTTGCCAGGCACATGGCGATTTCGAGTTGACGTTTCCCGCCGTGTGATAACAGCCCCGCGGTGTGGTCGGCGTATTCGGCTAAACCGGTTAGCTCCAGTGCGCGGTCGGCTGCTTCATTACTGATGCGGCAGTTTTTTGCGGGGGTCGCCCAGCTCCAGAATTTTTGGTGCTTGGCTTGCGCCGATAAACGGCAGTTTTCATGTACCGTTAAGGTTGGGAAAATGGTGGTGCGCTGGTAGCTGCGGCCCAGGCCGGCGCGTGCCCGATTGGGTTGGGGCCAACGTGTAATGTCCGTCCCGTTCATGATAATTGAGCCTTCATTGGGTGGAATTTCCCCGGAAAGCACATTGATGAGCGTGGATTTACCGGCACCGTTGGTACCAATTACCGCGTGGACTTGACCTCGATCGAGATCGACGGAGACATTGTCGATGGCGACCAGGCCGCCGAAGCGACGGGTGACGTTTTTGGCCGACAATAAGGTTTGTGTCATGCTTTACCTCTAGTGTGCAGCAGGTGAGCCGGCCGAAGAGCGGCGGCGGGCGCGAAGTTGTTCAGGCAGTCCGATTAAACCTTTGGGCATGAGCGCCACCAGAATAATAATGGCCAGGCCGAAGGTAAGGTGCCAGTGAACGGCAAACTCGCCGAACAATGCTTGCGACTGGAATATTTCCTGCAGCAGAATGAGTGTAATGGTGCCGATAACCGCACCTGAAAGCCGGCCCATACCGCCCAGAATAACCATAAGCAATACCAGGCCCGACTGTTCCCAGTTCATCAGTTCAGGGTTCACATAGCCGTCTTTGGCGGCATAAAGAATGCCGGCAAGACCACCCAAGCCACTGGCAATGATGTAGGCCGTGAGCTTGTATCCGAACGTTGAAAAACCGGCTGCGCGCATGCGCTGTTCATTCACCAGAATGCCGGTGAGCGCGGCGCCGAAACGCGAACGCATGAACATGGCAAGAAATACCCACGTAACGGTTAGGCAAACCAGTACAAACATGTAGAAAACGTAGGCGTTATCAAGATTTAGGATAACCCAGTCGCCAATGCGGAATTCGGGCCGAACGTACAAATAGATGCCATCGCTTCCGCCACCGATTTTGGTGTCGTGAAAGACGTAGTAAGCCATTTGCGCAAACGCCAGGGTGACCATAATGAAATAGACGCCTTTGGTTCGCAACGACAGCGCGCCGGTAATCAGGGCATACACCATTGCGATCCCTATGCTGGCGGGTAACATCCACAATAAATTGCCGGACTCGTATTGGGGCGACAATAAAGTAACCGCGTAGGCGGAGATGCCGAAGAACGCGGCATGGCCCAGGCTGATGAGGCCGGTGCAGCCAACCAGCAATTGCAGGCTAAGCGCAAATAATGAATAAATCATGATTTTGACGATCAGCGCAGTGTAGTATTCGGACGTGACCAAGGGCAGCAGCGCGGTGACGACAAAAAGAAGCAGGGGCAGGATAAAGTTGCGTATCGAGGAGTGCATTGTTGTTAGCCTTGCTTGAAGAGCCCCTCGGGCTTGAATAACAGGATGGCGGCCATCATGACGTAAACCAGAACGCCTGCGGCTTGCGGAAACAGCACTTGACCGAAGGTGTCGACAAAACCGATGAGCATGGCCGCAACGAATGCCCCTTTAATTGAGCCAATGCCGCCAATCACGACCACAACGAAACAGATAATAAGAATGGAGTGGCCCATGCCGGGATAAACCGAAGACACAGGAGCCGCAATGGCGCCGGCAAAAGCCGCCAGCGCAACGCCCAGCGCAAAAACAATACGGAACAGGCGATTAATATCGATGCCCAGTGAGTTGATCATGTCGCGATTACTGGCACCGGCACGAATCATCATGCCCAGGCGTGTGTGTGTAAGTAACCAATAAAGCAAGCCAGCGACGACCAGACAGACCACAGAAATGAAGAGGCGGTAGGTGGGGTAAGTCATGATGTCGCCGAGCGAAATGGCCCCACTTAACCAGGACGGCGTGTCGACGCCATGAACGTCGTTATCAATAATGATGCTGCGCAGCTCTTCAAACACCAGGATAAGGCCGTAAGTCATGAGGACTTGCTGCAGGTGATCGCGATGATAAAGATAGCTGTAAAAAGCCCATTCCAGGAAGTAACCCAGGATGGCCGACAAAATAACGCAGGCGAGCAGGGTTGTAACAAACCCCCCCCCACATACTGTTCAACAAGAGGCCCTAGCGCGAAGGCCATGTAGGCGCCGATCATGTAGAAGCTGCCGTGAGCCAGGTTGATGATGCCCATGATGCCGAAAATGAGTGTTAACCCACTGGCAACCAGGAAGAGCAGCAGCCCGTACTGGACAGCGTTCAGACATTGAATAAGGAAAATGACCGGATCCACATGGCCTCCTTTAGTATTGTTTTTTTATAGGGTGATTACATTAGTTTGCAGCCGCGGCTGGGGTCAGCCAGATCCTCAACCGCGATTTTCACAGGAACGTTCTCCATGCCTTTAACTTCGCGCAGGTAGAAATCCTGAACGGGATTGCCGGATTTGGAGATAGTGAAATCGCCGCGTGGGCTCTTGATGGTTGCATTGCGGATGGCATCGCGCATTTGGTCTTTCTTGCTGATGTCGCCGTCAACCGCTTCCATACCGGCCGCCAGCATTTGTGCTGCGTCGTAACCCTGAACCGCGTAAACATCAGGCGGCAGGTCGGGATACTTTTCGGAATAGTTCTCGCGGAACTCTTTGTCGAGGTCGTTATCCAACCCGTCGGCGTAGTGCAGCGCAGTGCGCAAGCCCTGAGCGGACTCACCTTGTGCTTTAAGCGTGCCGTCGGTCAGGAAGCCGGCGCCAACCAGAGGGATTTGATCTTTAAGACCTGCGGCTGCGTAATCCTGTACGAATTTTACTGCGCCACCACCTGCAAAGAACGTATAGACGACGTCAGGCTTGATAGAAGCGATTTCCGTGAGCAGCGGCTGGAACTCAACCTGGGGGAAAGGCAGGGTCAGGTGTTCGACAACTTCGCCGCCGCCTTTTTCGAATGCTTCCTTAAAGCCGTCAGTAGACTCTTTACCCGCAGCGTAGTTCCAGGAAATGGTCACGGCCTTCTTGTGACCATCTTCCGCGGCGACAACACCCATGGCGTAGCCAGGTTGCCAGTTCGAAAATGAAGAGCGGAAGACGTTTTTGCTGCACAGTGGGCCGGTAATGGCAACGGCGCCGGCATTCGGAATAATAAGGGTAACGTCGTTCTCTGTGGCTGCTTTGGCCAGGGCCATGGCCACACCGGAGTGAACCGTACCGATTAGAACATCGACGTTGTCGCGTTTGATCAGACGGTTGGCGTTATCAGGGCCTTTGGATGGGTTGGACTCATCGTCGACGCGGAAATAGGTGACTTCCTGGCCGGCCAGCTTGCCGCCTTGTTCTTCCACATACATTTTGAAGCCGTTTTCAATGGCTTCACCCAATTGAGCGTAGGTGCCGCTATAAGGCAACATAAAGCCCACTTTGACTTCGGCCGACGCAGCGCCTGCGCCGAATGCGAGAGAAAGGGCGAGTGCGGTGCCCGTTAAGACTTTCTTCATTGTGTCTACTCCTTGGTGTTGTAAAGGTACTGCTATGGCTGCGCATAGGCGCAATAAAAACAGGTTCACGGGTTGGTGGGTAATGTTTCGTTCAGTTTTTGTATGAAAGCCACCAACGCCTGGTTCAGGACTTCCGGCTGATCTTTATGCGGAGAATGACGGCAATCATCAATAATACAGAGTTCTGCGTGCGACACTATCCGTTGTATCCCTTGGATTTGGGCTAGCGTGCCGTACTCGTCGTTTTTCCCCTGAATCGCCAGAACAGGACATTGGATTTTGGGCAAATAGGCCTCAATGTTCCAGTATTTGAATTCGGGGTTAAGCCAGATATCGTTCCAACCCCAGAATGCCGAGTCCGGGTTCTGGTGATAACGAGAGAAACGTTGTGGCAGATCGGTATTCAGATAAGCCTCTCGCGCTTGTTCAATGCTGGTGGTCGTGACATCTTCAACAAAAATATGGGGTGCCGCCACTGCAATGGCCTTGGGGTGGCTGGGGTACATCGCCGCATAAAGCAGGGCAATAGAGCCGCCGTCGCTGTGGCCGAATAATATAGGCCGTTCGTGCTCCATATTCAGCGCTTTCAACAGCGCCGGCAAGGCTTTTTCCGCTTGTATATGCATGTAGCTAAGCGGCCATTTTTCCTCGGGTGGTCGGGGTGTGCTGGCGCCGTAACCATAGCGTGAGTAAACCAACCCACGGCAGTTAGCTTGTTCGCAAAGTAGCGCCGGCCAATCGCGCCACAAGGCAACGGAACCCAAGCCCTCGTGCAGGAAAATAATCAGGTCCCGGTCGGTTTTCTCCGGCGAAATGAACTGGCATTCGAGCTCGTAATCGCGATCGTCGATGTGAATAGGGACTTGGCGGTGGGTGATGGACAGATTACTCATGTTGAAATCTTAGCTGTTCTGTTCGCGCTGGCGCAGTCGGAAACGCTGGATTTTACCCGTAGCTGTTTTGGGAAGGTCTTCGACAAAATGGATCGTGCGTGGGTACTTGAACGGCGCCAACTGCGATTTCACATAATCCTGCAGTGTTTTCTGAGCCTGGGCGTCTGCGGTGATGCCGGAGCGCAGCACGACGTAGGCGGATGTTTTTACCAGCCCCTGACTGTCTTCAACGCCGATGACCGCCGCCTCAAGAACGGTTTCGTGCTGGATCAGTACGTTCTCCACTTCGACCGGGGAAACATACTGGCCGCTCACTTTGATCATGTCGTCACTTCGGCCGGCATAAGTGTAATAACCGTCTGCATCGCAAACGTACTTGTCGCCGCTTTTAAGCCACTCGCCCAACATGGTTTCGCGTGTTTTGGCGCGATTGTTCCAATACATCAGTGCCGCGCTGGACCCCCGTATATACAGATCACCGATGGAACCGGCGGCAACGGGTTTACCCGAGTCGTCACGCAGCTCAACTTCGTATCCAGGTACCGGCTTTCCAGTGGTGCCGTAACGGACATCGCCCATTTGGTTTGACAGGAAAATATGCAGCATTTCCGTGGAACCGATGCCGTCGAGAATGTAGCAGCCAAAGTGGCGCGTAAAACGATCGCCCAGGTCTTTGGGCAGTGCCTCACCTGCAGAGGCACAGACGCGCATCGCGACATCTTCCTTGGCCGGAAGGGCGGGCGACGCCAGCATACTGGCATACAGCGTGGGTACGCCATAGAAAACAGTGGGTTTGTGTTCTACAAGGCGTTTGAAAACGGCTTCGGGGGTGGGGCGCTCTCCCATTAGCACGACGGTTGCACCGACTGATAATGGAAAAGTCAGCGCATTTCCCAAGCCATAAGCGAAAAACAGTTTCGCGGCGGAAAAGGCGATGTCGTCTTCACGAATCCCCAGTACGGGCTTGCCGTAGAGCTCGGCGGTGTACCAAAGGTTGCCGTGGCTGTGAACTACCCCTTTGGGCTGACCTGTGGAGCCCGATGAGTAAAGCCAGAACGCGATTTCGTCGGCCTTTGTGTGTACAGGCGGCAACTCTTCTGCCTGTTGCATTAATGTGTCGAAATGAGCTACATCGGTGGGCAGTTCGTTCGCGTCGGCCCCGGCTACGACGATCTTCTTGACTTCGTGGCGTGAGTTTTGCATGGCCGACTGAACCGTTTCCAGCAGGCCGGGTGACGTGAACACTGCCTGAGCCCGACTGTGTTCAAGCATGTACGCATAGTCGTCGGCTGTTAAAAGCGTGTTGACTGCAACCGGTACCACGCCGGCATGCAGGCCACCCAGAAACACCACCGGCCAATCAACGGTGTCGTGCATCACTAGTAAAATTCGCTCTTCCCGACGGATGTCCAAGTTTTTGAGCAAACCCGCAAAACGGGCGGAAAGATCGGCCAGCTCACCGTAGGTAATTTGGCGTGTGTCGTCGATATAGGCAGTTTTTGACGCGCGCGAACGGTTGAACTCAGCCAGATACTGGGCGTAATTCAATTCTGCAGGGCAGACTTCCATTTTGTTGTCTCCGAAAAAAGGAGGCCTGTCGGGTTATTGGAAGCACGACAGGCAATAATTTGTTTTATTAACTTTCAGAACCTGCTGCCTGGGCCAGTTTGCCCAAGACCTCGGGAGAACCTTGAATGGCCGCGAGCCGATGATAAAAGCGCAGGGCGCGCATGCCGCCCAGTTCTTCGCCGCCGCCGGCGCGCCCTGGGCCGCCATGGTTCGATTGCGGCATCACGTTGCCGTGCCCGGTATGGGCTTTGGCTACGTCGTTGTTGATAAGGTGTACACGACCGTGGCTTTCCGCCAGGGTTGTGGCTGCTTGCGCCAGGAAATCGGGTTGATTGCTGTATACCGATGCAACCAATGAACCCATGCCGCGGCGAGTCAGCGTGAAGGCGTGTTCTGTATTGCGATAAGGGATGAGCGTGGCAACTGGGCCAAACACTTCCATTTCGTGAACCAGAGGATGGTCGTCGGGGTTGCGCACCCCGAATAGTACAGGTGGCACGACCGCTGTATTTTCGTTGTCGAGATCAATAGTACTTTCCGTGCGGCCATCGAACAGAATATCGCTGCATTTCGCCAGTTTTTCAATGCCCTCGAGAATGGCGTCGCGTTGTGAAAGATTCACCAGGCTGCCCATTCGAACGCCTTCTTTGCGAGGATCGCCCACCGTAATGGTTTTCAATTTGTTGGAAATAGCCTGCGCCACTGCATCGTATTTCGACTCGGGGACAAAAATACGGCGTATTGCGGTGCATTTCTGGCCCGATTTGATGGTAAGTTCGCGCACCACTTCGCGCACCAGCAACCCGGTTGCGTCATCATCGGTGTCCGGGCCCAGAATCGCACTGTTAATGCTGTCGGTTTCCGCGTTGAAACGCACGCCGTCATGTTTGATGCGGGGATGGTCGCGCAACGATGCGGCCGTGTCAGCTGAACCGGTGAAAGACACGACATCAAGACCGTTCAATGCGTCGAGCAAAGCGTCGGGTCGGCCGCAAACGATATTCAAGGCGCCGGCCGGTAAGATGTCGGCGTCGATGACATCTTTCACCATTTCGTGCGTTAGCCAGGCGGTGGAAGTGGCCGGCTTGATGACAACGGGCACACCGGATAATAGCGCTGCTGCGGCCTTTTCCCATAGCCCCCACGCAGGGAAGTTAAATGCGTTGATAAACAGTGCAAGCCCTTGAATGGGGACGTAAATGTGTTGGCTGGCAAAAACGTTGTCTTTTGCCAGTGGTGCCGATTCGCCGTCCAGACGTACGGCTTTTTCCACCATTTTGGAACCGGCTTTGGCATAGAAGGACAGCGTGTAGATGGCGCCGTCGACGTCGACCGAACTGTCATTTTGCACCGTGCCGGAATTGCGCAGTGAAATATCAAAGTACTTGTCGCGATTTGCCTGAAGCACTTTCACAATGTCGCCCAGCAATCCGGCGCGTTCGGCATAGCTTAATTTGCGCAAGGCCGGCCCGGCTTGTTGCCTGGCGTAATCGTAGGCGGCATGCATGTCCAGGCCATCGGCACTAACCGTGGCCAACGTCTCGCCCGTGATGGGGTCGAGAACCGGGCTGCCTTTGCCGCCTCCTTCTTGCCAGCGTCCTTCAAGATAGTTTGCGAGTTTTGTCATAACGTGTCTTTTTCTCGTAGAAACAGATGCGGTGCTGTGATGGGTGCCGCTGTGTAGCGGCAATTGTGCCGAGCACCTTGCAAACAGGCGGCCCAACGGGCCATAACCTATGAACGGGTGAATTCGATTTTGCCTTCGGGCAAAAGATACAGAACCAATGCCTGGCCCTGACTCACGGTGGGGCGGTGAGCCGTGTCGGGCCCATACACCAGCCAGCCGGCTGGGTGGTTGTCGAACGTTGCAGTGTCGTCGATGGGCATGATCAGGTCGATTTCGCCATTTGGATGGCGATGGTGCGGCCCGGCCAGGTCTTTCATATCGACCACATCGACCGAATAACCATTGAGCACATCTGTTGGCTTGATAACACGCCCGTAACGAATGCCGCCCCCTTCGTATTGGCACATCCAGCCTTGTGCAACGCCTGTGTGACAGGCGTTGACGATTTCGTTGTAAACGTCGCCCCCAACGGGGAAGGTTTGATTCAGGTCGTCTTGCAACGTTTTATTCAACGGGCGGTCGCCAATATGATTGGTTACTTTTTGAATGAGTTGCTGAAATGTCTCGAGGTTCATTTTTATGTATCCTTTCTTAGCGGAGCCGAGTGCCGGATCGAAGCAATAAAATGCCATTTAACCCGGCAAGGCGCCCTCGCCAAGACTCAAAATTAGGCCTTTTCTTTCCAATTGTCAAGCATTATAATGCATCTATATCGACTCATTAGGGTTTTTCTGGGTGAACAATAAAGCATTAAATCAGAAAGTCCTGGCCGCTGAGGAGACAAGCAGCCAGGATCGCGACCCGTATCTAATCGCCCTCGGGGAGCGGGTACGGCGGCTACGCGCCATTAGGGGAATGACGCGCAAAGAGCTCGCCCGAGCTGCGCGTGTATCCGAACGCCACCTTGCCAATCTTGAGCGGGGAGTAGGGAACGTTTCAATCTTGGTTCTGCTGCAAATTTCCAAGGCATTTAACTGCGTTTTGGCGGAATTGGTGGGTGACGTGACCACTTCCACGCCTGAATGGCTTTTGATTCGAGAGTTGCTGCACAATCGCTCGGAGCAGGAACTCCAGCAGGCACGAGAGGCGTTGGCCCAGTTGTTTGTCGGGCAAGCCGTTTCAACAGCGGGTAATCGCACAAAGCAAATTGCCGTGGTTGGGTTGCGCGGTGCCGGAAAATCAACCTTGGGGCGCATGCTGGCGGCTGATATCGGTTATCCCTTCGTTGAGCTCAGTTCGGAAATTGAGCGCGTGGCCGGGTGCGGTATTCTGGAGATCCACAGTCTGTATGGGCCTACGGCTTATCGGCGTTACGAGAAACGTGCCCTTGAAGAGTCGCTGCAACTATATCCTGAAATGGTGCTTGCCACGCCAGGGGGTATTGTTTCCGAACCTTCAACCATGAATTTACTGTTGTCCCACTGTTATACCGTGTGGGTGAAAGCGAGTCCGGAAGATCATATGGCGCGTGTAATGGCGCAGGGCGACTTCCGGCCCATGGCCGGCAATAACGAGGCCATGGCCGACCTTAAGCGCATTCTGGCCGGGCGCGAGGCATTTTATTCGAAGGCCGACTACGTATGCATGACAAGCCAACGCAGTTTGTCGGAAGTGTTCGACGCACTGCGTACGCACATCCGCGAGGTTGCAGGTCTGCCTCTTGTGTAGGTGCACTTTAGTGCAAGCATGCATTTTTTTGCATAAAAAAGTTGACGCCGGAAATTTGTTGCATTATTATGCATGAAAAATCTACAGATGCACTATTATTCCGGTTAAATAATTAGGAGACTCATCCATGAGTGAAGCCGCTACCCCCGTCGATTTTCGCACCGATCCCAGTCAATATAAGCACTGGGATCTCAGTTTTGATGGCCAGGTGGCCACCTTGGCGATGGACGTTAACGAAGACGCTGGTCTGCGTCCCGGGTACAAACTGAAACTGAATTCCTATGACCTGGGTGTCGATATCGAATTGCACGACGCGTTGCAGCGTATTCGTTTCGAGCATCCGGAAGTTCGGACTGTCGTACTCACCAGCAAGAAAGATCGTATTTTCTGCTCGGGCGCCAATATTTTTATGCTGGGTTTGTCGTCCCACGCCTGGAAGGTGAATTTCTGTAAATTTACGAATGAAACCCGTAATGGCATTGAGGACTCCAGCCGTCACAACGGTTTGAAATTTATTGCCGCCGTAAACGGCGCATGTGCCGGTGGTGGATACGAGGTTGCGCTGGCATGCGACGAAATCCTGCTTATCGATGACCGTTCCTCCGCCGTTTCTTTACCGGAAGTGCCGCTGTTGGGCGTGCTGCCGGGTACGGGTGGGTTAACGCGCGTTACCGACAAGCGCAAAGTTCGTCACGATCGTGCCGATATTTTCTGCACTTTGGTGGAAGGCGTGCGTGGGGAGCGAGCTAAAGATTGGCGTTTGGTTGATGACATCATCAAGCCTGCGCAGTTTGAAGAGGGTGTCAAGAAACGTGCTGCCGAGTTGGCAGAGCAAAGCAATCGTCCGGCCGACGCCAAAGGTGTTCAGCTGACACGTGTTGAGCGTGAAGAAAGTGAAAACGGCGTGAAGTACAAATACGTCGAAATCACGATTGATCGTGAGCAGCGTTCTGCAACCTGGGTTGTTAAAGCGCCCGATGCCGACGTACCGACCGACATTGCCGGCATTGAGTCTCAGGGTGCCGCCTGGTGGCCCCTGCAAATGGCACGCGAACTCGACGACGCGATTTTGCACATGCGTACTAACGAGTTAGACATTGGTACCTGGGTTTTCAAAACCGAAGGCGATGCGTCCCGCGTGTTGGCGGCCGATGAAACTTTGCAAAAGCTCAGCGATAACTGGCTTGTTCGCGAAACGGTCGGCATGTTGCGTCGTACGCTTGCCCGCCTCGATGTCTCCTCACGTTCGCTGTTTGCTCTGATCGAACCCGGTTCATGCTTTGTGGGCACGCTGCTCGAGTTGGCACTGGCTTGCGACCGTACTTATATGCTGGATGACCCTGAAACCGACAAACCTGCGCAAATTGCCGTAAATGAACTGAATTTCGGCGCGTATCCCATGGTGAATGCGCTAAGCCGTATTGAACGTCGCTTCTACGAGGAAGCGCCGGCTATTGACGCGGTCCGTGCCAAGATTGGCAGCACAATTGGTGCCGAAGAGGCGGAGTCGCTGGGGCTGGTTACCTACTCTCTCGATGATATCGATTGGGATGATGAAGTGCGCATTGCGCTGGAAGAGCGCCGTGCATTGTCACCCGATTCGCTGACCGGCCTGGAAGCCAATCTGCGTTTCGGCGTGAAAGAAACGATGGAAACCCGTGTGTTCGGTCGGTTGTCGGCTTGGCAAAACTGGATATTCTATCGGCCGAATGCCTCGGGCGACAAAGGCGCCCTGCGGTTGTATGGCAAAGGTGAGAAAGCCAGTTTCGACTGGGATCGTGTGTAAGTTAGGCGATAACCAATTAAGGAGTCAACGACATGTCCGGTATTAATTATTCCGAGAAAATCCCAAACAACGTCAATTTGTCCAGTGATCGCACGTTGCAACGTGCGCTGGAACATTGGCAGCCCAATTACCTGCAATGGTGGCAGGATATGGGTCCGGAAGCGTCCCAGGAATTGGATGTCTACCTGCGCACCGCCGTTAGTGTGGACCCCAGTGGCTGGGCTCACTTCGATTACGTAAAAATGCCCGATTACCGCTGGGGTATTTTCCTGGCCCCACAAGACGGTGAACGCAAGATTCACTTCGGCGAGCACCTTGGTGAAGCCGCCTGGCAAGATGCGCCCGGCGAGCATCGTGCCAACCTGCGCCGCATTATCGTGACGCAAGGCGACACCGAACCGGCTTCGGTTGAGCAGCAACGTCATTTGGGTCTGACGGCACCTTCGCTCTACGACCTGCGTAATCTGTTTCAGGTGAACGTAGAAGAAGGTCGTCACCTGTGGGCCATGGTTTACCTGTTGCACCGTTATTTTGGTCGCGATGGCCGTGAAGAGGCCGATGCACTGTTGCAGCGTCATTCCGGTAGCGAAGACAGCCCGCGTATTCTGGGTGCTTTCAATGAAAAAACCCCAGATTGGCTGGCGTTCTACATGTTTACGTACTTTACCGACCGCGACGGAAAATTCCAGCTGAGCGCCTTGTCCGAGTCGGCGTTCGACCCACTCGCACGGACCACCAAGTTCATGCTTACCGAAGAAGCTCACCACATGTTTGTGGGCGAATCGGGTGTGTCGCGCGTGTTGCAACGTACCGCTCAGGTCATGAACGAATTGAAAACGACTGATCCGGAAGCGATTCGCAAAGCGGGTGTCATCGACTTGCCGACCATTCAGCGTTATCTGAATTTCCACTACAGTGTCACGATCGACCTGTTCGGTGCCGACCAATCTTCAAATGCCGCCATCTTCTACAGTGCCGGCTTGAAAGGTCGCCACGAAGAAGGTAAACGCACCGATGATCATTTGCTGAAGAACGATACCTATCCAATTCTTGAGGTACATAACGGCGAACTACGTGAAATCCAGGTACCTATGTTGAATGCGCTGAACGAAGTATTGCGCGACGACTATATACGCGATTCAGTGGCCGGTGTGAACCGTTGGAACAAAGTGCTGGAGAAAGCCGGCATTGATTTCCGTCTCACTGTTCCTCACAAAGCGTTCAACCGTCGTATTGGTACTTTGTCGGGTATCCGTGTGTCGCCCGACGGAACGGTGCTGACTGAAGAGCAATGGAATGCCAACGTCGACAAGTGGTTGCCGACAGAGGAAGACCGTGCGTATGTTGCTTCTCTGATGGGGCGTGTTGTTGAGCCTGGCAAGTTTGCCAACTGGATTGCACCTCCTCCTATGGGTATCAACCGTCAGCCCATTGATTTCGAATACGTTCGATTCAACTAAAAAAGCGTAGACTAACAATGTGCCGGGGCGCCTTTACCGGGTGCCCCGGCACATTGATCTTGACAGCATATCGTCACATAGCCGCACATTTTAATTAGTGCGTTACGGAGACCAAAATGACAACGGCCACCACAGTCATGAAGCAGCATTTAATTGATCCGGAAATTTGTATTCGCTGTAATACATGCGAAGAAACCTGCCCGATCGATGCCATTACACACGACTCCAACAACTACGTGGTGGATGCGTCGATATGTAATGATTGCATGGCCTGTGTGCCGCCGTGCCCTACTGGCGCAATCGATAACTGGATTCAAGTGGTGAGCGACAACGCTTACTCCATTGAAGAGCAATTTACGTGGGATGAGTTGCCCGAGCCGCAGGAAGCACCGGAAGGTGCTGAGGTCGTCGAGGCAAAAGCGTCGGCAGCGCCAACGACTTCCGAGACACAAAAAGAAGAAGGCGAGCAAGACCTCGAAAACAAACCGTTCACAGCAGCGGGTGCCAGCATACCGCCTTGGTCGGCAGCCCATCCTTATACCAACCTGTATACGCATAAAAACCCGGTTACCGCGACAGTAGTGGGCAATTACCGCGTTACCGACAGCGATACAGACAGCGACATCCATCATATTGTGCTTGACATGGGTGACACGCCCATGCCGCTTCTGGAAGGCCAGTCAATCGCTATTTTCCCTGCGGGTGAAGACGAGAACGGCCGTTCTTATCATGCGCGGCAATATTCCATTGCCAGCCCGCGCGACGGCGAGCGCCCCGGTTATAACAATTTGTCGATTACCGTAAAACGGGTTGTGGAAGACCATGACGGCAAACCGGTAAAAGGGGTATGTTCGAATTATTTGTGCGACCTGCAAAAGAACGACTCGGTGAAGTTGATTGGCCCATACGGCAACAGTTTCCTGATGCCGAATCTGCCCGACTCAAATTTGGTCATGATCTGCACCGGTACAGGGGCTGCGCCCATGCGTGCCATGACTGAACATTGCCGTCGCCTGAATAAAGAAGGCAAGTACCGTGGCAAATTAATGTTGTTTTTTGGTGCGCGTTCTGAGCGTGAGTTACCTTACTTTGGGCCGCTTATGAATCTGCCCAAAGACTTTATCGATATCAACCTGGCGTTGTCGCGGCAGGCCGATCGCCCCAAAAAATATGTACAAGACGTGATTCGCGAGCGCGCGTCTGATGTTTTGGCGCTGATCAACGATAGCAAAACATACATTTATGTTTGTGGTTTGAAAGGCATGGAAGAAGGTGTGTTGGCTGCGTTGAAAGACATCGTTACGGAAAGCGGCAAGAAATGGGAAGATGTTCACGCCCAACTTAAAACCCAAGGTCGGTTACACTTCGAAACTTACTAGTATTCAGTTCAATCGATGAAAGGTTGTATTTCATGAAATTTAGTGAGTTTCGAGATGGCATGGTCATCAAGCACCCGCCTGTGGTGCTTGATGAAAAAACCATGATCGACTTTGCCAAACAGTTCGACCCCCAGTGGTTTCATACCGACCCCGAGAAGGCCAATAACAGCCGTTGGGGCGGCCTGATTGGCAGTGGTTGGCTAACGTGCAGTTTAGCGATGCGTATGGCAGCTGATTCTGCCTTGGCAGGCTCTGAAAGTTTCGGGTCTCCCGGCGTTGATAAGATTCGTTGGTTATTACCCACGCGCCCCGGCGACGCTTTGCGTTTGGAACTTACGGTTAATAACGTGCGCGTTTCAGAAACGCGTAAAGATTTGGGGATCGTGCGCTGGACGTGGCGTGTATATAACCAGAATGATGATCAGGTGCTGGAGTTGGAGGCCACGAGTTTGTTCGATTTGGGGCAGGCTTGATTTCGACTTCTTGCTGAAGTCTATCTTCCAGCATTACGCTGTTTTGAACGGCACAATAAAAAACGGCAAAGTATCATTAGAATACTTTGCCGTTTTTTTATTTTAAAACCCCGTCTTTACGGACGGGGTTTGCGGTGTGATGCATGCAATTGAGTCCGATGCGTATCAGAAGAACGCCTGCAAACCGGTTTGTGCACGGCCCAGAATCAACGCATGAACGTCGTGCGTACCTTCGTAGGTATTCACCACTTCCAGGTTCACCAGGTGGCGTGCAACACCGAACTCGTCGGAGATACCATTGCCACCCAGCATGTCGCGCGCCATACGGGCGATATCAAGCGACTTACCGCAAGAGTTGCGCTTCATGATAGAGGTAATTTCAACTGCGGCCGTGCCTTCGTCTTTCATACGGCCCAAGCGCAGGCAGCCTTGCAGACCCAGGGTAATTTCAGTTTGCATGTCGGCCAGCTTCTTTTGAATGAGCTGGTTTTGCGCCAGGGGGCGACCGAACTGTTTGCGATCGAGCGTGTATTGGCGGGCGGTATGCCAGCAGAACTCAGCCGCACCCAATGCACCCCAGGCAATACCGTAGCGGGCGGAGTTCAGGCAAGTGAATGGACCACGCAAGCCGCTAACGCCAGGCATCATGTGGTCTTCGCTTACGTCCACTTCGTCCATGACGATTTCACCGGTAATGGAAGCGCGCAGGCCTACCTTGCCGTGAATGGCGGGTGCCGACAGACCTTTCATGCCTTTTTCCAGGATAAAGCCGCGGATTTTGCCGTCGAAGTCACCACCGACGCACTTGGCCCACACAACGAAAACGTCGGCAATGGGGGAGTTGGTGATCCACATTTTTGTGCCGCTTAGCTTGTAGCCGCTGTCGGTTTTAACTGCGCGGCTTTCCATGTTGCCAGGGTCGGAACCGTGGTTGGGTTCGGTCAGGCCGAAGCAACCAATCCACTCACCGCTTGCCAGCTTGGGCAGGTATTTTTGTTTTTGCTCTTCACTACCGAATTCGTTAATCGGCACCATAACGAGTGACGATTGAACACTCATCATGGAGCGGTAGCCGGAATCGACGCGTTCAACTTCACGTGCAATCAGGCCGTAGCAGACGTAATTCAGGCCGGAGCCGCCGTATTCAGTGGGGATGGTGGGGCCCAGCAAGCCCAGTTCACCCATTTCACGGAAAATTTCAATGTCGGTTTTTTCGTTGCGGAAGGCTTCCAGAACGCGCGGTGCGAGTTTGTCTTGCGCGTACGCTTGAGCGGCATCCTTTACCATGCGCTCTTCTTCTGTAAGCTGTGAATCAAGTAACAGGGGGTCTTCCCAATGGAAGGATGGGGCCGAGGACATAATGAATGCGCTCCGAAAATAAGTTTAGGTTTAAAGTATTTTACCGAAAACGCGCCCTAAGGCAAACGTATTCGTACCAATACTGGCAGGTTATGTGAGTTATTGGCACAATGCAATTGATAAAATTGCACAATGTCGTGACAAATGTGCACGTTTCGAGTCATCACAAAGCCGATAAAGGGGAACCAATGCGTAAAGGCGTGCCGAACTTAGGGGCTTTGCAGGCATTTGAGGCAACGGCGCGCCTGGGGTCATTTTCGCGCGCAGCGGAGGAATTGTCACTGACCCATAGTGCCATTTTTCGGCAGGTGAATGGGCTGGAGGAGCGCTTGGGTGTCGCGCTTTTTACCCGTGTGCGTCGGCGTATTGTGTTAACCGATGCGGGGGCGGAATATGCCGCCCGCGTTCGTCATCATCTGGAGCAGTTGGAAAAAGACACGTTTAGTTTAATGTCGCGTGCCGGGCTGGGCCATAGTTTGCATATTGCCGTGCTACCGACGCTGGCTACGACGTGGCTCATTCCGCGTTTGCCTGCTTTTCAGGCGCGTCATGCTGATATCGCGGTGAGTTTGTCCAGTCGCACGCTGCCGTTTCAGTTTGCCGACCATCCTTTCGACGCGGCTATTTATCATGCCGAGCAGCCGTGGGCCGCCACGCAAGGTATTCGCTTATTTCCCGAAGAGGCGCTTGTTCCGGTTTGTTCTCCCTTCCTGTATGAAATTGCACAGCATGCGTCGGATGGGCTGACAGGCCTAACGCATTTGCACATGATGTCGCGGCCCGACGCATGGCGTGACTGGTATCGTACGCAAGGTCTTGAATACTTGCCGGGGGTCGCGGCGGGTCCTCGTTATGAGCTCTTCACGATGCTATTGGCGGCAGTGCACGCAGGGCTGGGGGTCGGATTGATTCCGCGGTTTTTGGCCGATGAGGCGCTGGCAAATGGCGACCTGGTCGTGCCGTTCGACGGGGCCCTGGCTGTGCGACAGTCGTACTATTTCAGTTACCCTGTTCATGTCGGGAAAACCGACGCACTGATTGCTTTTGAGGCATGGCTGCAGGAAACGGTTGAAGAACAGGCGGGTTGAACAAAGATGATCGGAACGAGGCAGGTGGCACGCTATTTTATTGCGGCTCTGATAGTTGGTAGTTTGTTGTCGGGCGCGTCAGTATCGTTGGCCCGCACACCGGTTAACCCTGAAGAGGCAACGGGTTGGACTGAAAAGTCTTTGGCTCGCGCTGATGAGTACATGATTTCAGCAGCGAATCCTCATGCGTCAAAGGCAGGGCTGGCGATGCTGGATGCCGGCGGCAGCGCCGTCGATGCTGCGATTGCCGCACAGTTGGTGTTGAGTTTGGTTGAGCCTCAGTCATCAGGGCTTGGAGGGGGCGGGTTCATGGTGGTATTCGATGCCGCGAACCAGCGCCTTCGCACTTACGATGCGAGGGAGACCGCGCCGGTGGATTCCAATAGAAGCTATTTCAGAGTTGACGGCGAGGTATTGCCTTTTTGGGACGCGGTGAATAGTGGCTTGTCGGTGGGGGCCCCAGGTTTGTTGCGCGGCCTGGAAAAAATGCATGCCGATGGTGGGCGGTTGCCCTGGGCCGACTTATTCCAGCCGGCAATCCAACTTGCACGAGACGGCTTTGCGGTGTCGCCCCGTTTGCATGGGCTACTGCAACGCAGCAAAGAGTTGCGCCAAAGCAAGACTGCCAGATCTTACTTTTACGATGCGCAAGGTAAACCACGCCCTGTGGGTTATGTGTTGAAGAACCCCGCATTGGCCAACGTGCTTGAGCAAGTGGCGCGGCAGGGAGCGGATGCGTTCTATGAAGGCGTCATTGCCCACGATATCGTCAGCGCAGTGCGGTCGCACCCAACGCCGGGTGCGCTTTCTTGTGCGCCCAGCATGGGCGCACTCCTGCGGGTGCAAGTCCCGCC
>TARA_R110000850_G_scaffold3151_2_pt1 | contig 96843 bp, 85 predicted proteins | sample TARA_R110000850 | Tara Oceans TARA_R110000850 (sample SAMEA4397586) | marine metagenome | biome: Polar Biome; feature: [SRF] surface water layer (ENVO:00010504); material: water (ENVO:00002006), including particulate matter (ENVO:01000060) such as... | depth 5 m | reverse complement strand
TCGAAGCGAATCTGCAAGTCGAGCCGCTCGGCCACGCCCGGCAGGGCGGTCTCCAGACGACCCAGCGTGCTCCAGTTGCCCGACACGACCATGTTGGCGGTGAGCAGATCGCCGATGGGCGCGATCCGGCAGTCTTCAACCTCGCCTCCGCGCTCGCGGATGGCCTTGAACAGCTCGAGCGGAATATCGGCTCGGGCACGACCCAGAATGGAGATGGACAGCAGGTTGTCGGAGTTGGACATGGCGTCAGGTGAGCGGAGAGGCCGCAAGTGTAAACCTGCCTCATGGCGGCGCAAGCACGTCTTGGGCGCAGGGCTATCGGTATACTCGCCACCCTTTTCGTTGTTTGACGTTCTCCCTCATGATCAAAGGCAGTCTGGTCGCGCTGGTCACCCCGATGGACGCCGACGGTGCCATCCAATGGGACGCGCTCGACCGCTTGGTGGATTGGCACATCGCCGAAGGCACCGACGGCATCATTGCCGTGGGCACGACCGGCGAGTCGGCGACTCTGGATATTGACGAGCACATCGCCGTCATCAAACGGGTGGTGGACCGTGCCTGTGGGCGGATTCCGGTCATCGCCGGCACCGGTGCCAACAGCACCGCCGAGGCCATTGAGCTGACGGAAAAAAGTGCCGCGATTGGCGCTGATGCGGCGCTGATCGTCACGCCGTATTACAACAAGCCGCCGCAGGAAGGGCTGTATCGCCACTACAAGGCGATCGCCGAAGCGGTGAACCTGCCCATCATTGCCTACAACGTGCCCGGCCGCACCGGCGTGGACATGCTGCCAGCCACCGTCGCCCGCCTGGCCCAGGTGCCGAACATCGTCGGCGTCAAAGAGGCCAAGGGTGATCTTGGCCGTGTTCGCGAGCTGCTGGCGCTGGACCTTGATCCCACCTTTGCGCTGTATTCGGGTGATGACGCCACCGCGCGCGAATCCATATTGCTGGGCTTTCACGGTGACATCTCGGTGACCGCCAATGTGGCCCCCGGGGCCATGCATCACATGTGCGCGGCGGCCCTTGCCGGCAACAGCGCCAGGGCCGCCGAACTCGATGCGCCGCTTGCGGCACTTCATCGCGACCTGTTTGTCGAACCCAATCCCCTGCCCGTGAAATGGGCCTTGGCCCGCATGGGCCGTATCGGCGAGGGACTGCGGTTGCCGCTGGTGCCGCTCGCGTCCTCCTGTGAACCCACTGTGACCGCTGCGTTGGCCGCAGCCGGCATCCGGATCTGAACCCCATGATCAAAACCGCCCTTGCCATCACCGTCCTGTCCCTGACGGTAACCGCCTGCAGTACCACCCGGCACTGCGAGCGCGCGCTGCCTTATCAGGCGGCCGAGATGGCCACCATTGTCACCTCGGTCGATGGCATTTCACCCCCCAGCTCGCCGTCGGCGTTGCGCATCCCGGAGCTGAGCGGTGAGCCCCAGGCCTATGCCTTGGAAGTGGCCGAGCCCGGCGACGACGGCGAGACGCGCGTCCGCTGCCTTGACATGCCGCCCGCCATGCCCGCCGTGCCTGCCGCGCAGCCTGCTGCCGGCGTGTAATCAGAGCTCAAAACCCCTTCGGCCTTCGGCTATACTCCCGCCCCTTGGAGAGGTGTCCGAGTGGTTGAAGGAGCACGCCTGGAAAGCGTGTATACGGGTCAAACCGTATCGAGGGTTCGAATCCCTCTCTCTCCGCCAAGTCAATGGTGGAGGCCGGTCACGGCCGATGGATCAAAAAAGCCCCCAGCGATGGGGGCTTTTTCGTTTGCGGCGCAGGTTCTGCTCGTGCCCGTCCTCAGACCCGCGCCCCGCACCCTGCGATGCATCGGCGCCAGGGCTGCGGCTGATGGGCCAGGCAGATCAATGAATTCTATTGCGCCTCCCCGGCGTCGGCTTCTTGGGTCTCGGGGAGGGCAGTCCAGGCTTTTCCGGCGCTGCGACTGATGTACGTAGCGTCGTGCCAGACCGAAATATAGATTCCGTTCCAGTATCCCGAGGTGGGTGTGGCCGGGTCGTCGCCCTGTTGATGCGCTGTACGGACCCTGGCCGCGCAGGCTTCCAGCGAGTAGTCATTGCTGCTCTGCCACCCATCGCGCCCGCGGAACTGGCAGAGGAACACCGTCTGGTCCTGTTCGTCGGCAACTTTTCCGGCGTCAACAAAGTCCACCTCACGATTCCCTGAGGGGTCGCGCCGAATGATGGGCAGCCGTGGCGCCTTCGGTTCTTGAGGGGCCTGTTGGGCAACAGCAGCGGCATCGGCGGTCGCTGCAATGTCAGCCGCAAGCCCGCCCTCCGGCGCTGCGGCGGGCGCGGCATGCATCGTCGGGGCCTCGTCCGCGCCCGTTTCCTCGATGAGCAGATCGGTTGACGCGGCTGCCGCTTCAGCAGGCGGCGCTTCGGTGAACGTTTCCGACGCAGGCTGCGGATCATCCAACGGGACCTCGGGCGTGGCCGGCGGGTCCTTGAGGTCCGCCACCGGCGGCTCCGACGTGGCCGCAACCACAGCATCCTTCTGGGGTGGTGCGATATCGCGCATGGCAGTCGGCGCCCAGCCTTCTGCGCCGGCGAAGCGGACCCAGGACTCGCTGTCCTCGTAATATCGGTACGCGCCGGCCGAGTCGACCGCGAGAAGGACCTCGCCGTATCGGCCATAAACGCGGCCGTCAGCGTCAGGTTTCCCGTCGTAGCGCGAGAGCAGCGACAAGCACTCTCGCAGGGCCCGCACCTCCGAGGTCAGCGCGTCGCTCGGCGGTCCCAGCGCACAGATCGTGGCTGCGATGGTCGCTTGCGGCAGGCCCAAGCCCGCCAACAGCGTGAATCCGATGCAGGTCCTTCTCAATCTCTGAAACGATATCGATGCAGCCACAGGTGATTCTCCGAAACACAGCGCAAGGGGTGCAACGCGTGTGCAGATGTAGTGTGTGTTCTTTGAGGCGATTGACTCAACAAACCCGCTTGCGGCCAGCAAGCGGCAAGAAGGCGAGCGCAGTCATCAATCATTGCCGGGGGGACTGTGCTCAGTGCGCAGGCTCCATTCTAAATCATCCAAAAATCTCACCGATAACGTTGCTGGCGTGCGCCGGTACGCGCGTCGCCGCTCGCTGAGTCCGGCCCGCGACGAGGCGGTCCGCAGGGTCAACCCTCGGTGCGACGACAGCGCAACCCGCGCAAGGTTCTGTCATCGATGGCGTGGGTCCGATATGATCACGCCGTTGGGGGCAGGGCAGTGCGCTGGCTTTCCTGGATGGCGCTGGCGGCAGCAGTGAATGAAAGCGGTGCCCTCGCGCCTAAATCTCAACTTTGCAGCTCCGACTGAAAGTCACGATCATTGATGGAAATCGAGAAACTTCAGCAGTGAAATGTGCTGCGGGCCCGAAACAGAAGATTTCCTCGAGGCCTGGATAGGCCCGCGGATCAGTCTGTGCCGAGCGACGGCGTGATCGTGAAACCCTGCCGAAGTACACCGAAGCAACTTTAATCTTACCGGTCATCTTGGACCCTAACCTGGCATCTCTAAAATGGCACCTGAATCTTTGAAGTCCGCCTTAGGCCTCACGATCGTTCTGGCGCTCGCGGGATGTGCGGGCATGGGAACGCAATACGATACTCCAGCGGAAAAGAATCAAATTCTTTTCACCGTTGAAGCCATTACACCGGCACTGACCCAGGGGCTCCGCTCGCGGCCTCCAGTGGGCGCCACGTTGCCTGAGGACATGGTGGCGCCTGAGGATTACACCTACCGAATCGGGCCCACCGACGTACTCTCGATTTTTGTCAACCAGTCTCTGTTCGCTGACACCTCTGCGCCTTCGTACGCCGTCGATCGTACGGCCGAATCGTTGTATGTGGTGAGTAACAGCGGACAGATTTTTCTACCGCTTTATGGTCCGTTGCAAGTCGCCGGGCTGACTGTCAGTGAGGCGTACGTCGAAATTGAGCGCGCGCTTTCCCGGTTCATTACCCGACCGCAAATCAATGTGCGCGTTGCAGAGTACAGATCGCAGCGTATCGGAGTTGTTGGCGCGGTCGAGATGCCGGGCTTTGTCCCGGTGACGGACCGTCCCTTGGCCATCACCGAGGCCATTGTGACCGCGGGCATGCTCGAAACGGCCGATTTGCGCAAAGTGGTGCTCAAACGGAAAGGCGCCGAACACGTTGTTGACGTGTATGACCTGATCAATAGCCCGTCATTCGGCCAGCGTTGGGTGTTGCAGGATGGCGATGTGGTCTGGGTTCCTCAGAACAAGAACAAAGTCTATGTATTAGGCGAGGCGCCAAACCGAACCGCTTACATCGATCCCTACAACACCAAGTTGGCAGAAATTCTGGTGCCGATTGACGCGCAGGGGTCTGCCGCCAGCCGTTCAGGAAATTATCTTCAGAGTGGAACGGCCTTGACCGGCAGTATCTTCGTGATCAGGGGCGACGTTGATCAAGCGCGTGTTTTCCATTTGAATGCCTCGTCCCCGGAGTCGCTGATTCTGGCGGATGAGTTTCAATTGCTGAGCGGCGATATTGTCTTTGTCTCCACGCGTGAGATCACCCGATTCAATCGCTTCGTCGCCCAGTTGCTGCCGAGCGTTGGCTCGTTGTTGTCCTCAGTACTTTTGGTTGACCGTGTTGACAGCTTAGGTAACTAGCTCAGCCCTTAACAATGGCGAATGGCCCTTCCGAAACTGCAGAAGGGCTGACCAAGATCGCGAAGCCGCCCCCGTGGACCGAGTGGTGTCCGGGGGGCGGTGGGAGCAAAGGCCATCTGGTATTGAACGCTATCCGCTGTCTTGCCATGAGTGTATGCGCGACTTTCGTTTGAGCGACCCTTGTCGTAATCAAGGCCTGCGTTCACAGAAAGCTTCATTCAAAATGCTCAAACAAACTTAATAGTGCAAAAAATGAATAATCCGGGTGATCACCAGACGGGTGTTGGAAAGCAATGGGCCAACGACGATGAGGATTCAATTGACCTCAATGCGCTCGTCGGTGCCGTGCTTGCGGGCTGGCCAACAATCCTGATCGCCATTGCGGTCGCGTTGTCTCTGGCCGCTTTTTACCTTTTTGTGACCCCCCCGATTTACACCACGGATGCGTTGATCCAGGTCGAAAGCAATCAGAACAATGCGCGATTCGCCTTCATGCAAAGCGCCAGCGGCATGGAACCGGAGGTGCCGGCAGCCGCTGAGGTCGAAATTCTGAAAAGCCGCATGGTCATTGGGCAGGTCGTGGATCGCCTGGGGCTCGACATTGTGGCGCAGCCTGTTTATTTCCCCTTGGTGGGTCAGGGTTTCGCACGTCGGCACGAGGGTGACGGCTACGGTCAGCCGCCATTTTCATTGGACTTTCTGTCCAATCGCGGGCTTGCCTGGGGTGGCGAGCAAATCAAGGTCACCACATTCGAGCCGCCCGCGGGCCAGCTGAATGTCGTCTTCGGGCTCGAGCCTGTCGGCGAAGGTCGCTACCGCTTGCTCGACCGCAAAGGTCAGTTGCTGGCCGAAGGCAAGGTCGGCGAAATGCTGACGGCACAACTCGGTGACGAAGGGGATGTTCTAAGACTGTTTGTACAGCGACTGAACGCCCGAGACGGCACCTTGTTTGAGTTGATGAAGCGTCCGCGCGCGGCGGCCATCTCGTCAGTCCAAAACAGTCTCGTCGCCACGCCCTCTCGTGCGGCGGCGGGCATGGTGACCCTTGCGTACGAAAGCACGGATCCCGCCCAAGCCGCACTGGTGCTCAATGAGACGCTGAACGTTTATCAAACCCAGAATGTCGAGCGTCGATCAGCCGAGGCGGAGCAGACCCTGCAGTTCTTGAATGAGCAACTCCCGACACTCAAAGCGGATGTGGAATCTGCGGAGGCACGGCTGAACAAGTTCAAGGTTGATAACAGCACGGCCGACCTCACGCAGGAAACGGCCATCGTGCTGCAACGCAGCGTCGAGCTCGATCAAGCGCGCGCCGAGTTGACGCAGCAGCGTACCGAGGCCTTGCAGCGATTCACCGCCAGCCACCCCGTCGTCGAGTCGATCGACTCGCAGATCGCACAACTTGATATTGAACGGTCGCGAATTGCCAGCCGTATCAAACGTCTTCCCGACATTGAGCAGGTTGCCCTGCAGCTGCAGCGGGACCTGCAAGTCAGCACGGCCCTTTACGTATCGCTGCTCAACAGGTCGCAGGAACTCGAGGTGGTCAAGAGCGGCACGATCGGCAGTATCCGCATCATCGATACGCCTGTGGTGCCCAGAATGGCGTCCAAGCCCAAGTCTGGCCTGGTCATTGCACTGAGCCTGGTTTTGGGGACCCTGTTGGGGGCCTTGCTGGTTTTCGTGATTGATGCCATGCGGACGGGTGTGGAAGATCCGGCCATCACCGAAAAGAAGCTGGGCCTCGCGACGTACGGCTCAATCCCGTATTCGGAGATCCAGAACAAGCTCGCACGTGCGCTGAAACTCAAAAAGCCCCAGGGCGCCAATATTCTTGCGCTCGCCGATCCGAACAGCATCACCATGGAGGCTTTACGCAGCGTCAGAACGTCCCTGCATTTTGCCCGCATGGATGCGCCCAACAACATCATCATGTTGACCGGGCCTGAGCCTGAGCTCGGCAAGTCGTTCGTAAGCGTCAATCTGGGGGCCGTGCTCGCACAGGCGGGGGAGCGGGTCCTTGTGGTCGACGGTGACATGCGGCGCGGGCATATCCATAAAATGCTGGGCAGCGGCAGTCGCAGCCCGGGTTTGTCAGATTTGCTTTCGGGAACAGCGACCCTGGAGCAGTGCATCAGATCGACTGAAGTGGATCAGCTTTTTGTGATTCCCACCGGTGCCATACCGCCCAATCCGTCTGAACTTCTGGTGCACCAGCGCTTCGTCGCGCTGCTGGGGGAGCTGTCGGCAATCTTTGACCACGTCATTATTGACACCCCGCCGGCCTTGGCCGTCACCGACGCGTCCATCATTGGCAGGCACGCGGGCATAACGCTGGTTGTGTTGAAAGCCGGGCGTCACCCATTGCGCATGATTGAAGATTTGATCAACCGGCTGAACCGCGCGGGCGTTACCGTGCGCGGAAGCTTGTTCAATCAGGTCGGCTTAAGCCGCAAGAGTCGCTATGGATACAAGTACGGCTACCGGTATGCGGGTTATCAGTACAGCTACAAGGCCAAGGCAAAGGACGACTGACGCGGTGGTTTGGAAGCGCAGGTGCCGCCAAGGTCGTTGAACCACAGGCGCTGCTCCAGCAAGCCCGGTCTCCAGGCCGACCCGGCCTCCATTGCATCGTCCCGTGAATGGGCTTGAGGCTGATGATTCGAGCCGCCCGAGTTGCGCAAAAGCCATCCGGCTCTTGCTTGCGGCGCACGCTTTGTGCAGCAACACGCTGTTCGGCTTTGGCCAGCGGTGCTGGAACGACGACCTGGGCTCAGGATTCAGCCCGGGTGCAGACGGCCGGCCTCAGGCTGCAGCGCGGCCAAACCGGCCGTTCACTCAGGGAGGCGTCGTTCATGAATCAAGTGGTCCCCAAGGCCGTGCAGCGCGCGGCCCAGTCAGGTCCATTGATCGTGGTGCTCAATGCCGGCTCGGGCAAGACCGGGGCCGACGAGCGCACGGAAACACTGACCCGGGTCTTCGCTGCGGCCGGCCGGGAGGCGGAGTTTCTCCCCATTGACACGCCTGAGCGCATCGGGGCGACTGCGGCGCAGGCCGTCAAACGGGCGAAGGCCGTTAAAGGTGTGGTGGTCGCGGCCGGCGGTGACGGCACGCTCAATGCGGTCGCGCAGGCGGTGCTGGGCAGCGGCTGCCCCTATGGTGTGTTGCCGCAGGGCACGTTCAATTATTTCGGCCGTGCGCACGGCATTCCACAAGACATCGAGGCCGCGGCCAAAGCACTGCTGGGTGCCAGCGTGGAGCCGGTTCAGGCGGGCGTGGTGAACGGCCACATTTTTCTCGTGAACGGTAGCCTGGGGCTCTATCCCCGGTTGCTCGAAGACCGGGAGGCGTACAAGCAGCAGCTGGGGCGCAGCCGCTGGGTCGCACTGGTGTCGGGCCTCAGCACCCTGCTGCACGAGCATCGACGGCTGGATCTGGAGATCGAAAGCGGCGGCAAGAAGCGTCACCTGCGCACGCCGACCCTGTTCGTTGGCAACAACGCGCTGCAGTTCGCGCGTATCGGCATGGTCGACGCGGCCGACGCGCTGGGCCGCGGTGAGTTGGCGGCCATCGCGGTGCGGGAGATCGGCACGATGTCGATGCTGGGCCTTGCGCTGCGCGGACTTTTGGGGCAGCTGGGAGCGGCGGAAAATCTGACCCAGTTCAATTTTCGGCGCTTGACCGTCAAGGCCCGTCGCGAGCGCATCATGAAGGTGGCAACCGACGGTGAAATTCACCTGCTCAAGACCCCGTTGGTGTTCGAGGTGGCCCGCGAACCGTTGATGCTGCTGGTGCCCTGCGAAGCCGATCGGGTCAAGGTGGAGTGACCTCCACCAGCCACAGACCATGCCGCCAGGGGAGAGGGCGATGAGCGTGTTGTTACAGATTTCCGACCCCCATTTCGGGACCGAGCAGCCCCACGTGGTCGAGGCGTTGGTGGCCATGGCGCAGTCGGTTCGGCCCGATGCCGTGGTGCTCTCGGGTGACATCACCCAGCGTGCGCGGCGTGCGGAGTTCGAGTCTGCGCGTCGCTTTCTGGACCGACTCTCGGGGCCGCCGATGCTGGTGCTGCCCGGCAACCATGACATTCCCCTGTTCAATCTGGCGGCGCGTATTGTTCGCCCGTATGGCAATCACCAGCGCAGCTTCGGGCGGCAGCTTGAGCCCGAGATCGACACACCTGATTTCCGGGTGATTGGCGTCAACACCACACGCGCCTGGCGGCACAAGGACGGAGCGGTGTCCGCCGCGCAGATCGCGCGGGTATCGCGGCGCCTGCGTGGCGCGCGTCACGAGCAGCTGCGCATTGTCGTCACGCATCAGCCCTTGCACGTGCCCAACCAGCGCGACGCGCACAACCTGTTGCACGGCCGCGAGGCGGCAGCGCGGGCGTGGGCGGCCGCGGGCGCCGACCTGGTCATGGGAGGGCATATTCATCTGCCGTTTGTGCGACCGCTGCGCGATCGCTACTCCGACCTGCCACGGGATGTGTGGTGCGTGCAGGCCGGCACTTCGGTGTCGTCCAGGGTGCGCTGGGAAGCGCCAAATTCGGTCAACGTGCTGCGCTACGACGCCCGCCTGACGCCCCTGCGCTGCACCGTGGAGCGCTGGGATTACACCGCCGAGGGCGAGGGGGGGTTCAGCCCGGCAGAAGTCACGGTGATTGACCTGGACCGTCGCTGACCCCCACCACAGCATCTGCGTGCACGGCGGGTGACGTGCTGCCGCGCCTGAGGGTGATGGGCGGTCGGCAGGCATCAAAATCACCGCGCCCTTCTGCGAGCGCCCGACACCCGACCGCCGGGCACGCCCTCAGGCGCCTGAGTAAACGCTGGCACACTACGCGCCCTGATTTGACGCCTTTGGCTCTGGATGACCGACATTCTGGTGTTGTATTACTCGCGCGGCGGTTCGACGGCGCGCATGGCGCGGGCGGTGGCGCGCGGCGTCGAAGCCAGTGGTGCCACGGCGCGCCTGCGCACCGTGCCGCCGGTGGCGCCCGAGACCGAAACCGCCGCCCCGGCGGTGCCCGAATCTGGCTCGCCCTACGCCACCCTGGATGACCTGAGAGACTGCCAGGGCCTGGTGCTGGGCAGCCCGACGCGCTTCGGCAATATGGCAGCGCCGCTGAAGTATTTCCTCGACACCAGCGGCGAGCTGTGGATCAACGGAACGCTCAATGGTCGTCCGGCGGGCGTTTTTACCAGCACCGGTTCGCTGCACGGCGGGCAAGAACTCACCTTGATGACCATGATGATTCCGCTGCTGCATCACGGCATGGTGCTGGTCGGCATGGATTCCATGGCCCCCGCGCTCAACCGGACCCGCGCCGGCGGCACGCCCTACGGAGCATCACACTGGGCCGGCGGCGGCATGCACCCGAATGTGCTGGACCCGGATGAAATGGCCCTGTGTGAATCGCTGGGTGAACGGGTGGCGCGGCTGGCGGAGCGGCTGGCATGAACACGAACATGAACGCCCCCCGCCGCTGGGCGCCCCGGATCCGCCTTGCGGTCATTGCCCTGCACGCCTCGTTTGTGGTGCTGAGCCTGTACTGGGCCACCACGGTCACCGGCATGGTGATGGCGTTGCTGCTGCTGCTGCCGCTGCCGGGCCTCGTCGCCGGGCGCCTGCGCACTTACGGCTGGGCAGCGATGCTGGTGGCGATTTATGCGGCTTTCTGGGCGGCAGAGTGGTGGATGCCCGGCGTGCCGCCAATGGTGCTGATCATCGCCACCGTGGCCGTGCTCGATTTCTGCGCCATCGCGCTGTTTGGGCGGATTGCGCGGCGTGAGGCCGCCGGCCCTGGCTTGGGAAGTGGTTAAGCGGCACCCGGCCACTTCTGTCACCCCAGCTGTGCACCCGGCGTGCGACATGCAGTGCTTGATGCGCCCCGCCAACGGTTGAGATGGGTGCGGGGTTTCAAGCCCTGGCCGCTTGATCGGTACCGGGCTCCATCGCGGTCGTGACTCGCGGTGCGACAGCTTCTGCAGCGCGAGCCGCAGCGTCGTAGCCTGCGAATGATCGCCAGGCGCATACTGCGGAGAATCGTCAACTGGGGGCGAAACGAGATGACAGTAACAAGCAGAGCCCTGTTGCTCATCGGCGTCATGTTTTTGACCGGCTGCGGCAGCAGCAGCGAGGTTGCGGGGGCATTCGAGGGCGAGCCGCGACTGGCGGTCTCGCAACAGACGCTCGATGCGGCACTGAACTGCACGCCGTTCGAGAACCCCGACAAACCGCCGGTGCTGATGGTGCACGGCACGTTCGTCACGGGGACCGAGGAGTACACGTTGTTCTACGCCCCCCAGCTCGTTGCCTTGGGCTACGACGTCTGCATCGTGACGTATCCCAACCGGGGCCTGGGCGACATGCAGGTGTCTGCCGAATACGTGGTTCACGCCTTGCGCTCGATACACGCAGACACCGGCCGCAAGGTAGCGATCATCGGGCACAGCCAGGGCGCGCTCATGCCGCGCTGGGCCATCCGATTTTTTGCCTCGGCGCGCAACGCCGTCTCAGATTATGTCGCGCTGGCTGGCCCGCACCATGGCACCCTCGTCGCCGGGCCGGTGCAGCTCGGCCCTTTACTGTTCGATGACCTCGGACTCAGTGTGCTCCCCGGACTCGGTCTCCCCGAGGCGCTGTACCAGTTTCTGCCAGATTCACAATTCATCAGTGCGTTGAACGCCGGCGATGAAACGCCCGGCGACATCGCTTACACCAATCTCTACACGCGCTTCGACGAACTGGTTCAACCAGTGAATCCGCCCACCGCAGCGCTTGACTTTGAACAGGGCAACCCTAGGGTGGGCAATTTCCTGTTGCAGGACCTGTGCCCCGCCCATATCGCCGAGCACGTCACCATCGGAACCACGGATACGCTGGCCTTCGCAATGGCTCTGGATGCGATCAGTCACCCGGGCCCCGCCGATTTCGAACGGGCAGGCGGCCAGTCGTTGTGCGCGCTGCTGCCTTTGGACCTCGCGTCGCTCGTCATGCCGCTGCGCGCCTCAAACTTGCTCAGCCTTGTGGCGTCGACCGTGCGCGATCCGATGCTGAACCTGAGTCTCGCTGCCGAAGAGCCCCCATTGCGCGATTACGCCCAGTAGGCGCGTTTTCGCGCCTCGTTGGGGCGCCCTGATCATGCGCCCCTGCCTCGAGACCCCGGGAGCGCGGGATTCGGACGGGGTCATGCAGTGCGCCGCCCCACCGCACGGGCGCTCACCGGGGACTCAAACCGCCCGAAGATGACGCCGCAACCCTGACCGGCACCGCATACTCCGCCCATGGCACTGACCGCGACCCTGTTTCATCTGACCCTGCAACTGGCCGACATGGACCGCGAGGTCTATGCCGACCTCGCCTTGCACGTTGCCCAGCAGCCTTCCGAGACCGCCGAGTTCATGTTGGTTCGGGTGCTGGCCTACGCGCTGGAATATGAGGAAGGCATCGCCTTCACCGAAGGCGTGGCGGCCGTAGACCAGCCCGCCGTTTGGGTGCGCGACCTCACCGGCCGGGTCACGGCGTGGATCGAGGTGGGCGCGCCCGATGCCGAACGCGTGCACCGCGGCAGCAAGCTCGCCGGGCGCGCAGCGGTCTACACGCACCGCGATCCGCGCACACTGCTGGCCACCTATGCCAACAGCAGGATTCACCGCGCGGCCGAGGTGCCGGTGTACTCATTTGATCGCGAGTTTCTGGCGCAGGCTGCGGCACGCCTGCAGCGGCGCTCGAAGTTAGCACTGACGGTGACCGAGCGGCAGATCTATCTCGACATCGACGGGCATGACCTGAGCACGCCGATAGACACCGCCGCCGCCAGCGGGTGATCGATCAGTCGATCGGCCGCACCCGGAATTTCCGTCCTTTGATCTTGCCCTCGCGCAGGCGTTTCAGCGCCTCGGCAGCCACGTCTTTTTCGATGGCGACATAGGTGCGGGTGTCGTAGGTGTTGATCTTGCCGATGGCCTCTTTGGAGAGGCCGGCGTCGCCGGTGAGCGCGCCCAGCAGGTCGCCAGGGCGCAGTTTGTCGGCGCGGCCGCCATCGACACACAGCGTGACCACGGTGGGCGTCAGAGGGCGGTCGGCGCTGAATGCGGTGAGCTTCTCCACCTTGAGCGGCTCGCCCAGACGCGCTTCGATGCCGGTGAGGCGGCTGCGCTCACGGGTGGTGAACAGGTGCAGCGCCAGCCCCGACTCGCCCGCCCGCGCGGTGCGGCCGACGCGGTGCAGGTGCACGTCGGCGTCGGTGGGCAGCTCATAGCTGATCACGGCGGCAAGCTGTTTGATGTCGAGCCCGCGGGCGGCGATGTCGGTGGCCACCAGCACCCGAGCGCTGCCATTGGCAAAGCGCACCAGCACTTCGTCGCGGTCGCGCTGGTCGACATCGCCATGCAGGCCCAGCGCTGCGAAACCCCGCGCGGCCAAGGCCGACTCGACGGCCTTGGCGTCGTTCTTGGTGTAGCAGAACACCAGCGCCGACGCCGGCTTGTGCGTGCTGAGCAGGTGGGCCAGCGCGTGGATGCGCTGCTCCGGCGCCACTTCGTAGAAGCACTGGGTGAGGTGGGCGGTGGCCGGCGCGGTATCGACCGTCACTTCCAGCGCGTCGCGTTGCATCAGTCGGCTGAGATCACGCACCGCCGCCGGGAACGTGGCCGAGAAGAACAGGGTCTGGCGCGTTTTCGGCGTCAGCTTGACGATGGCACGGCTCGCAGCCTCGAAGTCTTCACCGAGCATGCGGTCGGCCTCGTCCAGCACCAGCACCTTGAGCGCGTCCAGGGTGAGCGTGGCCTGGTCCAGGTGTTCCTGTACGCGGCCGGCCATGCCGACCACGATGTGCGGGTCATGCTCCAGCGAGGCGAGTTGCGGACGCTGGTTGATGCCGCCACTGAGCACGGTGATCTTGATGTTGGGCAGGGCGCGGGCCAGGCGGCGAATCTCTTTGGCGATCTGGTCGGCGAGTTCGCGCGTTGGGCACAGCACCAGTGCCTGGGTGCGTTGCAGCATGGGATCGATGCGCGCCAGCAGCGCCAGCCCGTAGGCAGCGGTCTTGCCGGTGCCGGTGCGCGCCTGGCCCATGACGTCGCGGCCGGCCAGCATCGGCGGCAGGCTCTTGGCCTGGATCGGCGTGGCGCTGGTGTAGTTGAGCCAGGCCAGCGCCTCTTGCAAGGGGGCGGGCAGGGGCAGTTCGGTGAAGGGGATGTGGTCCACGCGGGGTCCGGAAACAGTCAGGATCCGACAGTGTGCGGCCTTTGTGGCGCGGCCGTCCGGCAATTTGCGACGCAGCGGTCTCAGGGTGCCACGCACCACGATGTGGCCTGGGTGGCAGGGCCTTCAGGCCTTGAGCGGCCTATGCGCTAAAATGCCGGCCCCTTCCATCCGTTGTTCGTCGATTTCGGAGTTCATTGACATGAAAAAGCCTGTACGCGTTGCCATCACCGGCGCAGCTGGTCAGATTGCCTACTCGCTGATTTTCCGCATTGCCTCCGGTGACATGCTGGGCAAGGACCAGCCGGTGATTCTGCAGTTGCTCGACATTCCGCAGGGCATGGAAAAGCTGCAAGGCACGGTGATGGAAGTGGACGACTGCGCCTTCCCGCTGGTGCACGAAATCGTCGCCACCGACGATCCCAACGTCGCCTTTGATGGCACCGACTACGCCCTGCTGGTCGGCGCCCGCCCGCGTGGCCCCGGCATGGAACGCAAAGACCTGCTCACCGCCAACGCCGCCATCTTCTCGGTGCAGGGCAAGGCCATCGACGCCAAGGCCAGCCGTGACGTGCGCGTGCTGGTGGTGGGCAACCCCGCCAACACCAACTCGCTGATTGCGCTGAGCAATGCCAAGAGCCTCGATCCCAAGCAGTTCACCGCGATGATGCGCCTCGACCACAACCGCGCCATGAGCCAGCTCGCCGCCAAGACCGGCGCGCACGCGACCGACGTCGAGAAGCTGATCGTCTGGGGCAATCACTCCGCTACCCAGGTGCCGGACATCACCCACACCACCGTCAAGGGCAAGGCCGCGACCGGGCTGGTCGACGATCAGTGGCTCACCGGCGACTTCATCCCCACCGTGCAGCAGCGCGGCGCAGCCATCATCAAGGCGCGCGGCGCCTCGTCGGCAGCCTCGGCAGCCTCGGCAGCGGTCGATCACATGCGCGACTGGGCGCTGGGCACCCACGGCAAGTGGGTGACCATGGGCATCCCGTCGGACGGCAGCTACGGCATCAAGCCCGGCATCCAGTTCGGTTACCCGGTGACCTGCGCGAACGGCCAGTACGAGATCGTCAAGGGCCTCGACGTGCCGGCTGCCGTGCAGACCCGCATCGACGCCACCGAGAAGGAACTGCGCGAAGAGCGCGCCGCCATTGAAGATCTGCTGAAGTAAATCAATCGTCCTTCAATGACGCTTCATGAGCCCGCCGCAAGGCGGGCTTATCATTTACGCCATGCGTATTGTTCACTTCCCGCCTCATAGCCCTGCCCACGTGGTGCAGCGCCTGGACGAGCTGCCCCCCGTGGGCCTGGTCTGGATCGACTGTCTGCGCAACGAAGCCGCCGACTGGGGGGCGACCCTGGAGCCCTGGCTGCAGAAATCGATTGACGCCCGCCATGTCCTCGACAGCCTCAATCCGCTGCACCGCAGTTTTCTTGACGGCACCGATGACTACGACATGCTGATCCTGCAGGGCCTGGGCGCCGAAGATGCGCCGTTTCCCCTGAAGACACTGACCGCCGTGTTCTTCCTGTTCGACCGTGTGCTGGTTACGGTGCGCGCGCCCGAGGCGCCCAGTTTCAATCGTCTGCAGGCGCGCATCGATGAAGGGCGCATCAGGGGGTTCAAGAGCCCTCTGGATCTGGCGCACCAGATCTGGGATGCGATGATCGACCGCTTCCTCGGGATTCGCGAGATGCTGGACCACGACCTCGATGCACTGCAGGACGACCTGCTTGAGCCCGACAACGGCATGAACGACTGGCGACTGCTGCTCAATCGTCGCCGCGAGGTGCGCAGGCTGGAATCGCTGTGCTCCGAACAGCTCGACACCATCGATGCCTTCCGGCGCGGTGCCCGCGTCGCCCCCGGCAAAGCCCAGCGGGTGCAGCTGCGTGATCTGGCCGAGCACATTGAACGGGTGCGCGGCCATGCCTCCAACCTGGAGCGCGACCTGGAAGCCGCGGTGCAACTGCACTTTGCCGTGGCCACCGAGCGCACCAACCGGGTGGTGCAGACGCTGACGGTCATTTCGGCCATCTTCTTCCCGCTCACGCTGATCACCGGCCTGTACGGCATGAACTTTCAGCACATGCCCGAACTGGCGTGGCGCTACGGCTATTTCATCGTGCTCGGCGTGCTGCTCGCCATTGGTGCCGGCCTGTTGCTGCTGTTCAAGCGACGGGGATACTTCTGATGCAGGTGCCCCTGCAACCCGGCCTGACCGCCCGGGCCAAGCCCCGACTCGTGCTGTTCGACGATCAACACCCCGCGCCTCAACTTTGCGGCGGCAGCGACGCCTGGTGCTGGACCGGTGACGAGATTGCTGCCGTGGCCATTCACCGGCCCGACAGCCGTGACATCGCTGCCGTGGCCGAGCAGGCGTATCGCGAGGCCTGGCAGCAGCTTTCCGCCAACGGGCATGCGCACTGGCTGCGCACCTGGACGTATTTCGACGACATTCTGCAAGGCGAGGGCGACGCCGAGCGCTATCGACAATTTTGTCTGGGCCGCGCCCGTGGCCTGCCCCGCGATGCCGGATTTCCCGCCGCCACGGTCATCGGCAGTGCGTCACCGGGGTTCTGGCTGTGGGTGATCGCGGCGCGCAGTCCTGGGCAGCGTTTTGAGAATCCGCGCCAAACCCCGGCCTGGCAATACCCGCGCGAGTACGGCCCGCAGAGCCCGGGCTTCAGCCGCGCCCTGTGGTGGGCGCCGGGCGGGCTGTTACTGCTTTCCGGCACCAGCAGCGTCGTGGGGCACGCCACGGTGCATGCCGGTGATGGGGCGGCGCAGCTGGATGAAACCCTGGCCAATATCGATGCGCTGGTCACGCAGGTGGAGCGCGACCTTGGCAGGGTGCTGAAGGCGGGCAGCCTGCGACTGTATGTTCGCGACCCAGCCCATGTCACGCTGCTGGCGCAGTGCCGGGCACGCTGGCCTGGCGCGGAATGGTCAGCGCACCAGGGCACCATTTGCCGTGCCGATCTGGCCGTTGAGATCGAAGGGGTGTTTGTTGCAGAGCCTGAGCCCCGCGAGAACTGACCGCCCGTTCTGATGGGCCAGCTGGCGTCTCAAACCAGCGGGGAGGGCGTAAAACCCTTCAGGGCGGTGGGTGCCGCCCGCCGGAGATCGCCACGGTTTGGCGCTCGGGCCCTACACCTCATGAAAAAGGCGAGGGCATTGCTGCCCTCGCCGTTCAAACCTGACGCGTAACGGCCTGCGGTCAGTCGCGGACCGACAGCTCCACACGACGGTTCTCTTCGCGACCGGACTCCAAGGCGTTGTCGGCGATCGGGCGTGACACGCCGTAACCCACCGGCGTCATGCGTTTGGCCGGAATGCCCTTGCTGACAAGGTATTCCTTCACCGCAATCGACCGTCGTTCGGAAAGGCCCAGGTTGTAGGCGGCGCTGCCGATGCTGTCGGTATGGCCGCCCAGTTCGACGTTGACGTTGGGATAGGCCCGCAGCGTTTCGGACACGCGGTCGAGGATGGCCTTGGCTTCCGGGGTGAGGATGGCCGAGTCGAACTCGAACTTCACGCCACGGAGAATGAAGTTGCGATCAACGGCGCAACCGCGTTCGTCAACCGCCTCACCGGGGCGCGGGCGCCGGCAATCGCCTTCAAGCGCGCAACCGTTGGGCAGCACGGCCAGGCCAGGCGGGGTGGTGGGGCATTCGTCGAGGTAGTCGGCAATGCCGTCGCCGTCGCTGTCCAGCGGGCAGCCATTCTCGTCCACTGCCGCGCCAGCCGGTGACCCCGCGCAGTTGTCGAACAGATCGGCGACGCCATCACCGTCGGTGTCGCGCAGGTCCAGCGGGCAGCCGCGCTTGTCGACCTGGGTGCCTTCGGGGGTGTTCGGGCACTGGTCAAGGTGGTCGGGCACGCCATCAGCGTCGGCATCGAGCGGGCAGCCCTGGGCATCCACCTGCACGCCGGGCGCGGTGTTCGGGCACTTTTCGAGATGGTCGGGAATGCCGTCGCCGTCGCTGTCCAGCGGGCAGCCAAAGCGATCCACCTGTACGCCGGCGGGACTGTTGGGGCAGCGGTCCAGGAAATCGGCCACGCCGTCGCCATCGGCGTCGGCCATCTTGGACTCGGCAAACACGTACCGCAGACTCAGGCCGACCTGGTGGGTGGTCAATTCATAGCGATCGTCGCGGCGCGTGCTCACCACGCCCCCGGTGGCCGGGTCGGGCGGCGTCATGGCCGGAATGAGCTGGCTGGTCTCAATGTCGTTCGACACCAGATAGCGATAATCCAGCGACACCACGGTGCGCCGGTTGAGCGCAAAGCCGATGCCGGCGCCGGCCTGGTAGAAGTTGTTCGAGTCGGTGTCGGAACTGTTGCCGAAGGTGGTTTCGGCGCGCTGATAGCCGGCGCCCACGCCGATGTACGGCAGGATGCGCTCGTGTACTTGCAGGTCGTACCAGAGGTTGGCGCCCACGCGGGTGGCTTCAAGCTTGCCGTCGACCGTGCTGGCGTCGCCCGCGGCCGTCGCCGAGAACACGCTCAGGTCGTTCTCGGAAAAGCTCAGCGACAGCTCAGGCCGCAGGCCGCCGATGAACTGGTAGCCAATTGCGGTGCTGATGCCAAGACCCGAGTCGAAACGAATGCCAATGGGTTGTGCATCCAAAAACACTTCGCTCTGTTGACCGGGCGTCAGGGTGTCATCCGCGCCATTCCCCAACAGGCCCAACAGGCAGCCCGCTTCATCGCCCAGCAATCCACCCAGCAGCCCGCCCAGCGAGCCCCCAAGCGTGTCCAGCAGATCGCCCAGGCCGCCAAGGGGGTCCGTCACCGGGGCCAGCAAACAGGTTGCGCCAGGTTGTATGACGTTGGGCGCCAGCGTGGTTACGGTGAGTTGCGACGTGCCATTTGCATCGTCAACGTTGGAGGAGTACGCGCCAAAGCTGGCGTACCAGCCCGGGGCGGTCTGCGCGGAGGCCGTAGAAGCCGCTGCGATCAGACCCGACGCGGCCAAAACGCCGACTGCGGTGCTGCGAAGGGTGGACATCATTGTTGGAAGCCTTTCCAGTGAATGAGGGGGGGCAGAAGTGCGGCTAGTGTGCCTCTGTTCACAGGTTAAAGTCATCCATTATTCAGGTCTGATTTCATTAAAAATGCCGGTTACAGGCTGGTGACGATAGGGATGTGGTGCTGCGTGATTGCCCCCAAGCGGTTCATGACCCCGGGTACTTCTATGGACCGCGACATCCGCCCATATTTTTCCGTGCAGCGCACCGCCGCATGCGGGCCTGGGCAGGGCGTGTGCGGCCGCGGTCACCATGATTACCTTGTGTCGGACCGATCTGGTTAGAATCTTCGGGCGCTGTCGAGAAGACGCGGATGCCAAGAGATGCCGTGCAAACCGCGCGCCGGTAAAAAGAATGACTGAATGGGAGAGTGGCCGTGCGGATCGATGCTCAACACCTGCCTTTGGCGCGCCTGCAGCATTGGGCGCGCGAGCGGCCGGACGCGATTTTCTTCACGCAGCCCATGGGCGACGGCAGCACGCAGGACTATAGCTTCGCACGGGTGCTGGATGAGTCCCGCCGCATGGCCGCGTATCTGCAGCGTTTCAACTGGCCGGCCGGTTCGCGGGTGGCGATTCTGTCGAAGAACTGCGCCCATTGGCTGATGAGCGATTTCGCCATCTGGATGGCAGGCCATGTCAGCGTGCCGATCTACCCCACATTGACCGCCGACAGCGTGGGGCGGGTGCTGGAGCACGCGCAGGCGGTCGCTTGCTTTGTCGGCAAGCTGGACGACTGGCCGACCCTGCAGCCCGGCGTTCCCGCCAACGTGCATGCCATCAGCTATCCCCTGTCGCCCGAAAACCAGTTCCCGACCTGGGATGACATTGTTCGCGACACCGCGCCACTGGCGCCGATTCCGGCGCGCGATGCAGATGAATTGGCCACCCTGATCTACACCTCGGGCACCACCGGCGATGCGAAGGGGGTGATGCATCCCTTCCGCACGTTCGCCGTTGCGCCCGAGATCGCGCGCGGCCCGTTCGGCGTCAGCAGCAACGATCGGGTGCTGTCGTATCTGCCGCTGGCGCACGTTGCCGAGCGGGCGTTCGTGGAAGCCAACGCGCTCGCCTTCGGCTTTCACGTGTACTTCGCTGATTCGCTTGACACATTTGTGCAGGACCTGGTGCGCGCCCGGCCGACCATATTCTTCTCGGTGCCGCGCCTGTGGACCAAGTTTCAGCAAGGCGTGCAAGCGAAGCTGCCACAGAACCGACTCGATCTGCTGCTCAAGCTGCCCCTGATCAAGCGCCTGATCACCCGGAAGATCCTCAAGGGGCTGGGGCTGGATGCGGTGCGTTTCGCCGGCGGGGGCGCCTCGCCCATGCCGCCGTCGTTGCTCGACTGGTGGGCCGCCCTGGGCATCGACATTGTCGAGGTCTACGGCATGACCGAGAACTTTGCCCTGTCGCACGGATCATTTCCCGGAGACGGCCGGGTGGGGTACGTGGGGCGGCCTTGGCCGGGCGTGGAGTGCCGCCTGTCTGACAGCAACGAGGTGCTGGTCAAATCGCCGGCCACCATGCTCGGCTACTTCCGCGAACCCGAAAAAACGCGGGAGGTCATGACCGATGACGGCTTTCTGCGCACCGGCGATCTTGGGGCATTCGATGAAGAAGGCCGTCTGCGCATCACCGGTCGGGCGCGCGAACAGTTCAAGACGTCCAAGGGCAAGTTCGTGTCTCCGGCGCCAATCGAGAACAAGCTGCAACAGCACGACTCGGTGGAGGCCTGCTGTGTGGTGGGCGTCAGCTTCCCGCAGCCCTTTGCACTGGTGATGCTGCCGCTGGAGGTCATGAAGGCGGTGAAGTCCAATGTGAACCTGAAGGAGCGCATCAGTCGGTCACTGACCGAGCACCTTGAGGCGGTGAATGCCCAGATCGATCCGCACGAGCGTCTGGATTTTCTGGTGGTGGTGGGCGAGCAGTGGACGGTCGAGAACGGTCTGGTCACCCCCACGCTCAAGGTCAAGCGCTCCGAAATCGAGAAGCTTTACGGCGTCTCGTTTGAGGCCTGGGCACGCCAGAAGGCAGCGGTGCTCTGGGCCTGAACGGTGCTGGGGCGTTGTCGCGGTTGTCCTTATATAGATTGAGCGAACCGGCGGTGCCGTCGCAGCCTGCTTGACAGGCGGGTTGGCGCGACCCGATCCGCCTTCCTGCGCGCCGCAAATGACAGATTGATGACAGTTCGGTCCGCCAGCGCAGGGGCCGGACAAGCAGGCAGGAATCACGAAACGGCGACCATTCCGTCATGGAACTGTAACAAAGCGTCTTCAAACTTCGCGCTCTCTCCTGCCGCCGAGCCATTGGTGTTGGGTGAGATGGATTCTCTGCGACCCACCTTCTCGCTGCTTTGAGGACACACAATGCGCATCATCAATTCCACGCTGGGCCTTGCCGTCGCCGCTGCCGCGACCCTCAGCGTCGCCACGCCGTCTCTGGCGCGCGACAACATCCAGATTGCGGGTTCTTCCACCGTGTTGCCGTTTGCAAGCATCGCGGCCGAAGAGTTCGGCAACACCTTCCCGCAGTTCAAGGCGCCTGTGGTCGGCTCCGGCGGCACCGGCGGCGGCATGCGCCAGTTCTGCCAGGGCATCGGCGCAAGCACCATCGACATCGCCAACGCTTCGCGCGCCATGAAGCCCGCCGAAATCGAGTCCTGCCATGCGGCCGGCGTCGAGAAGATCATCGAAGTGAAGATCGGCTACGACGGCATCGTGTTTGCCTCGCGCCGCGACAAGGCCGAGTTCAAGCTCGAACCCAAGCACGTCTGGGCGGCCATTGCCCGCCAGGTGCCGATCGACGGCAAGATGGTGGACAACCCCTACGGTCGCTGGAACCAGATCGACAAGTCGCTGCCGAATCAGCAGATCACGCTCGTCATTCCCGCATCGAACCACGGGACCCGTGAAGTGTTCGACGAGAAGGTGCTGATCGAAGGGTGCAAGACGTTCAAGGAAATGGCCAAGCTTGAAGGCGATGCCCAGAAGGAGGCCTGCCTCAAATTGCGGCAGGACAGCGGCACCGTGGTCGAGATCGCGGGTGACTACACCGAGACGCTGGCCCGGCTGCAGGCGCAGGCTGATGCCATCGGCGTTTTCGGGCTGAGCTTTTACGAGTCCAACCTCGACCGGCTGCAGATTGCCACCATCGACGGTGTGACCGCCACCCAGGAAACGGTGATCTCCGGCGAATACCCCGTGTCGCGCCCGCTGTTCTTCTACGTGAAGGGCGAGCACATCGGCGTGATTCCCGGCCTGATCGAGTTTGCACAGTTCTTCGTCAGCGACGCAGTGTCGGGTGTCGACAGCCCATTGTTCGAGGCCGGACTGATTCCGCTCTCGGATGACGAGCGTGCCAAGGTGCTCAGCAACATCAAGAACCGCAAAGTCGTCGGCAAGTAATTGTCTTCGCCGGCATCAGGGGGCCTGTCACCAACGGGTCCCCTTTTTTTGCTTCGCGGGGATCGTCACACTACGCGGCCGATGAGGCAGCTCGGCTGTTTTGAACGAGGCTTGAAGGGAACATGACGAACTGGATGTTGGTCGCCGTGCTGCTTGGCGTCATGGCCGTTGCGTATCACCTGGGCCTGACGCGCAGTCGGGTCATGGCCCGGGCGGGCAACGCCCGCCGCGCCGCGATGCACTCACGACCGGGTTACTACGGCGCGTTGGTCGCGTTGTGGTGTGGTCTGCCGGCGTTTCTGGTGTTCGCGGTCTGGAACATTGCCGAGCCCAGCCTGATCCGCAACGCGGTCGTGACCATGCTCAGCTCGGAAGCGGGCACGATGACGTCGCAGCAAGTCGGCATCGCCATGCAGCGCATCGAGTCGATTGCCAGTGGCTTTGGCGTTGCCGGCGACGTCACGCCGGTGGAGGCCGCGGCCGCGGCCGAGATGGCGCGCCTTCAGGCCATCGGTTTCTACACCAAGATTGCGCTGGTGATGGCCATAGTGCTGGGTGGGCTGGTCTTTGCCTATCGGCGCATCAAGCCGGATTTCCGGGCGCGCAACCACGTTGAGCAGATTGTTCGCATCGCCATGTTTCTGGCTTCGGGCGTGGCCATTCTCACCACCGTGGGCATTGTGCTGTCGATGGTCAGCGAGACGCTGCGGTTCTTTTCATTCGTTTCACCGCTGGACTTTTTCTTCGGCACCGTCTGGGACCCGCGCTTCTCCACCACCGGCGCCGCCGGGGGCGGTTACGGCATTTTGCCCCTGCTCAGCGGCACCCTGCTGGTCAGCGTCGTCGCCATGACCGTGGCGGTGCCGGTGGGCCTGATGACCGCCATCTTTCTGGCCGAATACGCCACGCCGCGTTTTCGCTCGATCGCCAAGCCGGTGATTGAAGTGCTGGCCGGCATTCCGACCATTGTCTACGGCGTGTTCGCGCTGATCGTGGTCGGCCCCTTTTTCAGCTCGGTGGGCGCCGCCATCGGCCTGGAGATTCGCGCCACCAGTGCGCTGACGGCGGGCTTCGTGATGGGCATCATGCTGATTCCGTTCATCTCATCGCTGTCGGACGACATCATCACCCAGGTGCCACGCTCGCTGCGCGACGCCTCGATGGGCCTGGGGGCGACGCGGTCTGAAACCATTCGTCGCGTGGTGTTGCCTGCGGCCCTGCCGGGCGTGGTGGGCGCGGTGCTGCTTGCGGCCAGTCGCGCCATTGGCGAGACCATGATCGTGGTCCTGGCGGCCGGCAACAGTCCGGTATTGCAGGGCAATCCCTTCGAGGCCGTTTCGACGGTGACGGTGACCATCGTCAACCAGTTGACCGGCGATCAGGATTTCGCCAGCCCGCAGTCGCTGGTGGCCTTTGCGCTGGGCCTGACCCTCTTCGTCATCACCCTGGGACTGAACGTGGTGGCGCTTTACATCGTCCGTAAATATCGAGAGCAGTACGACTGACATGACCACGCCCAATTCCAAGAACGCCGAGCGCCTGGCCCGGGTAGCGGCATCACTCAAGAAGCGCCATGCCGCCGAGAAGCGCTTCCGCTTTTTCGGGGTGCTGGCGTCACTGCTGGCGCTGTCATTCGTGGCCATCTTTTTCGTCAGCATTCTGTCGCGCGGCCTGCCGGCCTTTTGGCAGGCCACCTTCAATCTCGACGTGTACTTTGATCCGGCGATCATCGAGGTGGAGCCGCGACCGGTACCGAATCCCGGCGAGTCGCCCGCCGATTTCCAGCAGCGTGACTATGCGTGGCAGTCACAGGTGGGAATGGTCAACTGGAACCGCATTCTCGAGAACAGCCTGATCGCCCTGCGCCCCGATCTGGAAGACGAGCGACGCACCCTGCGCAGCCTGTTCACCAGCGGCGAGCGCTTCGCCCTGCGTGATCGCTTCATCGAAAACCCCGACCTGCTGGGGCAGACGGTGCGGCTCAAACTGCTGGCCGATGCCAATGTGGATGTGTGGATACGCGGCAACATCGACCGCGACCTGCCCGATGCGCAACAGCAGCTGTCACCGCGGGTACGCGAGCTTGCGGACGCGTTCTTCGCCACCGATGCGCTGCAGATGAACTTCAGCACCGCGCTGCTCGTCAATCCCGACTCCCGCAGCTCGCCGGCCTCGGCGGGCCTGGGCGGTGCCTTCATGGGCTCGGTCTACATGATTCTGGTGGTGCTGTTTCTGTCGGTTCCGCTGGCGGTGGCCGCGGCCATCTATCTGGAAGAGTTCGCACCCCGCAACGCCATCACCGACCTCATCGAGGTCAACATCAACAACCTCGCCGCAGTGCCCTCGATCGTGTTTGGTCTGCTGGGGGCGGCGGTGTTCATCAATTACCTGAAGATGCCGCTGTCGGCGCCGCTGGTGGGGGGGCTGGTGCTGAGCCTGATGACGCTGCCCACGGTCATCATCGCCACCCGCGCGGCGCTCAAGGCGGTGCCGCCGTCGATTCGGCAGGCGGCCCTGGGCCTGGGTGCGTCCAAGGTGCAGACCGTGTTCCACCACGTGCTGCCACTGGCTATCCCCGGCGTGCTCACCGGCGCCATCATCGGCGTGGCTCAGGCGCTGGGCGAAACCGCGCCGCTGTTGCTGATCGGCATGAGCGCCTTTGTTTCGACCATTCCGGGCGGCCCGCTGGAGCAGTCGGCGGCGCTGCCCGTGCAGATTTACCTGTGGCAGGGCAATGAACTGCGCAACTTCTTCGAGGGGCGCACGGCGGCGGCGATCATCGTGCTGTTGGCACTGATGTTGAGCATGAATGCACTGGCCATTTGGCTGCGCAAACGTTTTGAAACCAGGTGGTGACATGAACATGGCAAATTCCCAACCCGGGTCGATGATGACCAACACGCTGGGCAAGGCGGCTTCCCAGCAGATGTCGCGTGAAGTGACGGTTTCGGCCCAGGACGTCAAGGTCTACTACGGCGACACGCAGGCCATCAAAGGCATCAATCTCGACATTTATCGCAATGAAGTCATTGCCTTCATCGGCCCCTCGGGCTGTGGCAAATCGACCTTTCTGCGGGTGCTGAACCGGATGAACGACACCATTGACGGCTGTCGTGTCGAGGGCAAGGTGACGCTGGACGGCGAAGACATCTACGACAAGTCACTCGACGTGGTGCTGTTGCGCGCCCGGGTGGGCATGGTGTTCCAGAAGCCCAATCCGTTCCCGAAATCGATCTTCGAGAACATTGCCTATGGCCCGCGCCTGCACGGCCTGGCATCGTCGAAAACCGACCTAGAGGGCATTGTTGAAAGCAGCCTCAAACGCGCGGGCCTGTGGAACGAGGTGAAGGATCGCCTCGATCAGCCCGGCACCGGCCTGTCGGGTGGACAGCAGCAGCGCCTGTGCATCGCCCGCACCATCGCCGTGAGCCCCGAAATGATCCTGATGGACGAGCCCTGCTCGGCGCTGGACCCGATCGCCACGGCCAAGGTCGAGGAGCTGATCAGCGAGCTGTCGCGGGAATACACCATTGCCATCGTCACCCACTCGATGCAGCAGGCCGCGCGCGTTTCGCACCGCACGGCCTACTTTCATCTGGGGGATCTGATCGAGGTCAATGCCACCGACAAGGTGTTCACCCAACCCGAGCACGAACTCACCGAGGCCTACATTACTGGCCGGTTCGGCTGAGTCATGGGGCGCTTCCCACAGGGCAGACACAGCTCGGCCCAGTTCGATGACGAGCTGAACTCCATTCACTCGCATCTGCTGGAGATGGGGCGCCTGGCGATGCAGCAGGTACAGCGGGCCACCACCGCACTGACCACGGGCGACCTGACCCTGGCCAGCCGCGTGCTGTTCGACGAGGCGCAGGTCGACCGCCTCGAGAAGATCATCGACGAAGAGTGCGCGCTGGTGCTGGCGCGCCGGCAACCGGCTGCCGGCGATCTGAGGATGCTGATTGCGGCTTCCAAGGGCGTCGCCGACCTTGAGCGGGTCGGCGATGAAGCGGCCAAGCTGGCCAGCATGGCCGAAGACAACGTGCGGTCGGGCACTTCGGTGGCGCCTTACACGATGTTGCATCAGCTTTCGGTGCCGGTGCTGGCGCTGCTGGAGCGCAGCCTTGAGGCGCTGAGTCGGTTCGACCTGCAGTTGGCGGTCGAGGTCACGGTGGACCGCCGCTATCGCGATGTGCTGGGCGAGTTGCTGGCCAAGTGGCCCAAGGTGGCGGACCGCGGGGCCATGATCGATCTCATCTGGGCGCTCAGGTCGCTGGAGCGTGTCGGGGACCATGCGCGCAATCTCAGCGAGCAGGCGATTTTCTGCATCAGCGGGAAAGACATCCGCCACCTGTCGCGCGATCAACTCATGGACCTGCTGCCGGGCGTTTCGGTCCCTTAGAACGCCGCGTGTAAACCCCGGCAATGACGGGGCTCGGCGCCGCCATCGCGGTGTCGGCCGATCGCGAGCCCGGTCTCGATTCGCCCTCGGCGCAGACCCCGCGGCGACCCCTGCAACCCCCATTGTCATAAAACGCGAAACCGACTCCGTTCTGTCACAGAACTGAAACAGTGGCGCTTTAGTGTTCGCGTCGCACCCGGCCGAAAGGTTGGTGGGCAAGGAGGCGAGCACTTCATCGCGGCGGTGCAATGGCGATGGCGTGCTCAGGGTTGGGTCCCCCAAGACCCGCAATCGGTTATTCCACCCCAAGGGAGTTTTGAATGAACACGACGCTGAAACTGTCCGCCATGGCGGCTGCGCTGCTGGCGATGAGTGGTGCGGCCTACGGCCAGAAGGTCGAGACCAAAGGCGGCCTGAGCATTTCGTCCAACGACGACAAATACAGCGTCAAGGTGGGCGGTCGCATCCACCTCGACACCAATTTTTACGTTGATGACGATGACCTGGCGCCGGTCAGCCTGCCGACCGATGTCTTCTTCCGCCGTGCCCGCTTGACGCTGGAAGGCAAGGCTGAGCAGTTCACCTACAAGTTCGAAAACGATTTTGTCGCCTCCAACCAGGCAGGCTTTCGTGAAATGTGGATCGGCACCAAGCTCGGTGCGGCCAATCTTCGCCTTGGCCAAGCCAAGCCCTATCGCGCCATGGAAGAGCTGACCAGCTCCAACGAAGTGCTGTTCATGGAGCGTCCGTTCGCGACCGCCTCGGGCCTGTTCGACGGCCGTCAGTTCCAGATGGGTGCGTTCCTCGACGGCGCTGGCAGCAACTGGGGCTGGGGCACGTCGGTTCACAGCCTGCGGGCGGCCGATGGTCCCGCCAATGACGGCATTGGCTTCACGGCGCGCGGCTATTTTGCGCCCGTGGTGGGTGACACCTCCAACCTGCACCTGGGCCTGTCGTACAGCCTCGAGAATCCCGACGAGAACGTGCGGCTGCGCGCGCGCGGCCGCCTTGCCGGTCGTGCAGGCGCCGTCCCGCGCCCGACCTTTGGTGACTCGGGTGATCCCATGGCGGTCAGCGTGTCGGGCAGCGAAGTCTCAGCCATCGGCCTCGAAGCGGCTTATCAGGCCGGCGGCTTCTTCATTCAAACCGAGTACGCCATGGGCACCTACGAAGGTGATGGCGTGGCCGAGCGCGACGTGGACACCTACTACGTGCAGGCCAGCTACCTGCTCAGCGGTGCCAGCAAGCGTTACGACGTGAAAAAAGGCGTCTTCAAGTCGCCCAGCGTCAAGACCGGCACGGCGGAACTGAAAGCGCGCTACGACTACATCGAGAACGATGCGGCCACGGCCACCGAAATCGCGCAGATGGTGCTGGGCTTCAACTACTACTTCAACAGTAACGTTCGCGGCATGGTGGAGTATGTGTCGGCAGACTTCGATACTGCCGACCAGAGCGTGGATCTGATTCAGACGCGCCTGCAGTTCTCGTTCTAAGCTTCTGGTTTGTTGGGTTTCACCCTCCGGCAGCAGAGGATGCTGCCGGATTTTTTCGTGGAAGCGGCCCGCCCTGCGGTCCTTTCCGTTCGTGTTCAGCGTTGTTCGAGGCGATCCCATGTGTCCCGACCTGCAGCATCAAAATCATATTTCGTCGCAGTTCAATGCCGACCTTGAGGCCATTCGCCAGAACGTGTTGAAAATGGGCGGCGTGGTCGAGCAGCAACTGCTCGATGCCACCGAGGCGCTGCTGAATTGCAACGAATCTCTGGCCGATGACGTGATCCTGCGCGGAGAAGAAGTCGACGCGCTGGAAATTGCCATTGATGAGGCCAGCACGCTGGTCCTGGTCAAGCGTCAGCCCACCGCCGGCGATTTGCGCATGGTGATTGCACTGACCCGCGTGGTGACCGACCTCGAGCGCATAGGCGATGAGGCCGAAAAAATTGCCCGCATGTCGAAGGCGCTGGTCGGGCAGCCCAAGCTCGACGGCCAGATGGCCGAGACCGGGCATCTGGCCCGGCATGTTTCCAAGCTGATCCGCGACGCCTTTGACGCCCTGGCGCGATTCGACACCGAGCTGGCGCTGCAGGTGGCCGAAGAAGACCGGGTGATTGACCGGGAATATGAATCGGTGATGCGCATCTGCCTCACCTACATGATGGAAGACCCGCGCAACATCGGACGCACCATGAACATCGTCTGGGCCGTGCGGTCGCTGGAGCGCATCGGCGATCACGCCAAGAACGTGGCCGAGCATGTGATCTATATGGTGGAAGGCGCCGATGTGCGGCACGCCAGCCTTGATGAAATGGCCGAGGCCGTTCGCAACCCAAAGTCACGTTGATCGCCGCCGCAGCGGGTCGAAGTGCGGGCCGACTCGCGTAAACTTTGCGGATGCCAGCCCGTCGCCCCACTCGCAAGAAACCGTCCAAACCGCCCTTGATGCGCCGCGTCACGTGGGCCCTGCTGGCCCTGCTGGTGGTGGTCAGCTGCATCGGTGCGCTGGTGCTCGCCGCCACCCTGATCCGGCTGGATGGCGAGATTCGCAGCAAGTTCGCCGGCGCCCGCTGGGCGCTGCCGGCGCAGGTCTATGCGGCACCGCTGGAGCTTTATCCCGGCGCTTACGTGAGCGCCGACACCCTTACCTATGAACTGGGGCGGCTGGGTTATCGGGCGCTGACGCAGCTCGAAGGGGTGGGCAGCTTTGTCGAGCGCAATGCGCAGCAGGTCGATGTCTACGCGCGCGCCTTCGATTTCTGGGACGGGGCGCAGCAGGCCACGCCGCTGTCGATACGATTCGCCGGCAATCGGGTGGCCGCCGTTGCCGAGGCGCGCACCGGCGAGTCGGTGACCATCGCGCGACTCGATCCAATGCTGATCGGCAGCATCTATCCGCAGCATGGCGAAGACCGTGTGCTGGTCAAGCTCGATGACGTGCCGGGGCTGCTGCCCCTGGGCCTCATGGCGGTGGAAGACCGCAGCTTCTACGACCATTGGGGGATCAGCCCCAAGGGCATACTCCGGGCAAGCATTGCCAACCTCAAGGCCGGCTCGGTGGTGCAGGGCGGCAGCACGCTGACCCAGCAGCTGGTCAAGAATTTCTTTCTCGACCGCAGCCAGACCTGGGCGCGCAAGATCAACGAAGCCTTCATGTCGGTGCTGCTGGAGGTGAACTACAGCAAGGGTGAAATCCTCGAGGCCTATCTGAACGAGGTGAACCTGGGCCAAGACGGCGGCCGGTCGGTGAACGGTTTTGGCCTGGGGGCGCAGTTCTACTTCAATAAGCCGCTGCCCGAGTTGATGCCCCATGAAATGGCGCTGCTGGTGGGCATCGTCAAAGGGCCGTCGTTCTTCAACCCGCGGCGCAACGGCGAGCGGGCGCTGCAGCGTCGCAATCTGGTGCTGAGCGTGTGGCGCGATGATGCGTTGATCGATCAGGCCACCTACGAAGCGGCCATCGCCCGGCCGCTGGACCTCGCCGGTGCCGAAGGCCGCGGCGTCGAGCGCTACCCGGCCTTTGTAGATCTGGTGCGGCGCCAGTTGCGGGCGCAGTACAGCGACGATGACCTGACGCAGGAGGGCCTCCGCGTGTTCACCACCCTGCGGCCGCAGGCGCAGGAGGCTCTGGAGCGTCAGGTGATCAAGGGCCTGCCCGAGATCGAAAAGGCGCGTGGGCTCGATGCCCGGTCACTGGAAGTGGCCGGCGTGGTGACCAATGTCGAGGGCGGCGAAGTGCTGGCCCTGGTCGGGGGGCGCGACGTGCGCTTCCCCGGCTTCAACCGTGCGCTGGACGCACAGCGGCAGATCGGTTCGCTGGTCAAGCCGTTCATTTTTCAGACCGCGCTGTCACGACCCGAGCGTTATCACCTCTACAGCTGGCTTCCCGATCAGCCGGTGCAGGTGAAAATGGCGCACGGCCCGGTCTGGGCGCCGCAGAACTACGACCGCAAGTTCCATGGCGACCAGCCGCTGTTCAACGTGCTTGCGCAGTCCTACAACCTGCCGTCGGTGCATGTCGGTCTCGATCTGGGGCCGGCCGAAGTGCTGAAAACCCTGAAAAGCGCGGGCTACAGTGGCTCGGCGCAGCCCTTGCCGTCGATCCTGCTGGGCGCGATTTCGATCGCCCCCTTCGAAGTGGCGCAGATGTACGCCACCCTGGCGGCCGGTGGCTATCAGGCCCCGCTGTCGGCGATTCGCGAAGTGCTGACCGCCGATGGACAGCCGCTGTCGCGGTTTCCGCTGCGGGTGCGGCAGGCGCTGCCAGAGGCGCCGACCTACCTGACCAACTGGGCGCTGGAGCAGGTCATGCTCATGGGAACCGGGCGCTCGGCCTATCAGCAGGTCGATCGCAGCCTGTCGCTGGCCGGAAAAACCGGCACCACCGACGACTATCGTGACGCCTGGTTTGCCGGCTTTGCCGGCGACACGGTGGCGGTCATCTGGGTCGGGCGCGACGACAACAAGTCGCACCGACTCACCGGCACCAGCGGCGCGCTGCCCCTTTGGGCCGGGTTGATGAAAGACCTCGACGTCCAGCCGCGCGAGCCGCTCATGCCCTCGGGCGTGCAGTCGATCTTGATTGACCCGCAAACCGGACTGCGCGCCGATGACGGCTGCCAGGCGCCGGTGGCCGTGCCCTACCTGCGGGGCCATGTCGACACGCTGGCCTGGGCCCCGTGCTCAATGGCCGGGCGCCCGCAGGTTGACTCGCCGGTGGACTGGTTCCTCAACATTTTTCAGAGGCAGCAACCCGGGCCTTGAGCGCGGGGCCGGCCATTCAGTCAGCGGTGAGACATGGTCGTTACACTCCGCGCTTCATTTCTGGGTGAGGTTGGCAGCGCATGAAGCAGCGCACGAGGGGCTGGGTCGGCGGAGTGATGATCGCGGTGCTGCTGGCGGCCTGCCAGACGCCCCAACCGGGCCAGCGCACCCGCTGGCCGCCGGTGGATGAAACGCCGCAGCCGCCAACGCCCGAGCCTGACGAGCGCGAAACGCCGGACCGCACGCCGCGCCCCCTCGGGCCGGGCACCAAGGCTCCCGTTGAACTGGAGCCGGATGCGTCGCTGCAGCAGTGGCCCACTTCGGCCGAAGAGGCCAGCGGCCCGGCCGTGGTCGCGTTGCTCAAGCAGGCCCGGGAAGCGCGCGCGGCAGGGCGTCCGGATGTCGCCGCCGCCCACCTCGAACGGGCCACGCGGTTCGAGTCGCGCAATGGCTTCATCTGGGCTGAGCTGGCCGCCGTGTACATCGACAAGGGGGACTACGACCAGGCGGAGGCCATTGCCCTGCGCGCCAACAGCCTCGCGCGCGGCAATCCGTATATCGAAGCGGCGAACTGGGACGTGATTTCGTCGGCGCGCAGTGCGCGCGGCCAGGTCCAGGCCAGCATCGAAGCCAGCGCCCGCGCCGAATCGCTGCGCCGCAAGCTGCCTCGCGAGTGAGCATCGCGCAGGACTGGCTTGGCGCCGGCGGGCTGCTGAGCCAGCGTCTTGTCGACTTTCAGGCCCGCGACGAGCAGCTGCAGATGGCCGAGGCCGTGGAGTCGGCGCTGGCCGACGACGCGACGCTGATCGTCGAGGCCGGCACCGGCACCGGCAAAACCTTCGCGTATCTGGCACCGGCCCTGGCCTCGGGCAAGCGGGTGCTGATCTCGACCGGCACCAAAGCCCTCCAGGACCAGCTGTTCCGTCGTGACCTGCCGCAGTTGCTCAGCGGCGCCGGGGTGCCCTTGCAGATTGCGCTGCTCAAGGGCCGGGCCAATTACCTCTGCCTGTACCGGATGGACCGCGCCCGATCGCTGCCCGCGGTGCAGGGCAACCGCGCCTTGCAGCAGGCGGTGATGGCGGTGGGGGTGTTTGCGCGGCACAGCGACGATGGTGATCTGGCGCCGCTGGAGGCGCAGATGGAACGTCATCCGCTGCTGCGGCCACACATCACCTCGACGGCCGAAAACTGCCTCGGCAGCGAGTGCCCGGTGTTCAATGACTGTCATGTGGCCAAGGCGCGGCGCAAGGCCATCGCGGCGCAGATGGTGGTCGTCAACCACCACGTCTTGTTCTCGGATTACGTGATTCGTCAGGATGGCTTCGGCCAGCTGCTGGGCAGCGTTGATGCCGTGATCATCGACGAGGCGCATCAGCTGCCGGCGCTGGCGGCGCAATTCTTCGGCATTCGGGTGTCTTCGCGACAGTGGCGCGAGCTGGCGCGTGACAGCCGCGAGGCTGCGCGCGAGGCGGGCGACGTGCCGGGCATTGAACAGCAGGCCGAGGCGCTTGAGCAGGCGCCGGCCGCACTCGACGAGGTGTTTGAGCAGCTTGCGGCCCAGCGCCGCAGCCTGGTGCAGTTTTTGGCGCTGCCCGGCGCGCCGCAGGCTTTGGAAGCGGTGCGCGGTCAGGTCATGGCGCTGTTCGAAGCCCTGCGCCCGCTGGAAGAGCGCAATGCCGACTTCGCCGCGCTGACGGCCCGCGCGCTGGATCAGCTCGAACGCCTGCAGCAGATTCTCGACGAGCCCGAAGGCGAGCAGGTGCGCTGGGTGGAGCCGGCCGAACGCGGCGGCAGCCTGTATGCCACGCCGCTGTCGGTGAGCGAGGGATTCCGGCAAATGGTCGCGGCCTATCCCGGCGCCTGGATACTCACCTCGGCCACCTTGACCGCCGGACTGCGCTTCGATCATTTCGTCTCGCAGATGGGGCTGGAGTCGGCGCGCACCCTGGCGCTGGGTTCGCCTTTCGACTACGCCGCGCAGGCGCGGCTGTGGATTCCGCGAGACCTGCCGCAGCCCAATGACCCGCAGCACAGCGTTCAGGTGGCGCAGTTGGCCGCAAGCCTGTCGGGCGTGACCGAAGGCGGCGTGTTGGTGCTGTGCACCAGCCACCGCGCCCTGCGTGACATCAGTGATCGTCTGCGCCGGCAGGCGTCGCAGCGGGTGCTGCGCCAGGGCGATGCCGGCAAGGCCGAGCTGCTCGCCGAATTCGCCGCCGACGGCCATGCGATTCTGGTGGCCACGCAAAGTTTCTGGGAGGGGGTTGATGTGCGTGGACGGGCCTTGCGGGTGGTGATGATCGACCGGATGCCGTTCGCCCCGCCCGGTGACCCGGTGGCCGATGCGCGTGCGCTGGCGCTGCGTGCGCGGGGCGAGCACCCGTTTCGCGCCATGGCGCTTCCCGAGGCCATCCTGCAACTGCGGCAGGGCGCGGGGCGGTTGATCCGGGACCCGGCCGACCGCGGCCTGCTGGTGATCTGCGACCCGCGTCTGCAAACCCAGTCCTACGGCCGCCTGGTGCGCAAGAGCCTGCCGCCCATGCCCGAATGCGCCAACGAGGCCGAGGCGCTGGCCTGGGCGCAGCAGCTATGAAGCTGCTGGCCATCGACACCGCCACCGAAGCCTGCTCGGTGGCCTTGCAGGTGGGCGATGCGGTCATCGCCCGGTTCGCGGTGGCGGGACGCGCGCACACCCAGATGCTGCCGAAACAGGTGGCCGAGGTGCTGGCCGAAGCGGGCGTGACGGTGCGCGACCTGGACGGGGTGGTGTGCGGTATCGGCCCCGGCAGTTTTGCAGGGCTGCGCATCGGGCTGTCGTACGCCAAGGGCCTGGCCATGGTCGGCGGCCTGCCGATGGTTGGCGTCAGTTCGCTGCAGATGTTGGCCGGGCCGTCAACGCTGGACCGGGTGCTGACGGTGATCGACGCCCGGCTGTCCGCCGTCTATGCGGCGGCCTGGAAGCGCGATGACGTCGGCCAATGGCAGGCGATCATGACCCCCACGCTGTGCGCCCCCGATGCACTGCCGGCGGCGCCCGACCCGGCGCAGACCTGGCTTGGTCTGGGGTCGGGTTTCGCCGCCTATGCGGCGCCGCTTGCCGCCGCGTGGGGCGCCGCGTTGCCGGTGATCGACGGCACCGCCCTGCCCAGCGCGGTGCACGCGTTGCCACCGGGGCGTGACGCCCTGCTGCGCGGCGCCGGCCTTGATGCCGCGCAGTTACAGCCGCTGTATCTGCGCAACAAGGTGGCCTTGACCCAGGTGGAGCAGCAGGCCCTGCGCGCCCCACGGCAGGGCTGATTTAAGGGATACTCGCCGCTGGTCCGCGCCGGCCCTTCGCGACGGCAATCCGTGAACCCCGCCAGGCCCGGAAGGGAGCAACGGCAGCGGTGACGCCGGGCGCCGGAGATCGTCGGCGCGGGCCTTCTCATACCCCCAAAGATTGGACGCCATGAGCTATCTCGCATTGGCACGCAAATGGCGGCCCCGGCAATTCGCGGACGTGGTCGGGCAGGGGCCGGTGGTGCAGGCGCTGCGCCATGCCCTGGACCACGACCGCCTGCATCCGGCCATTCTGCTCACCGGCACGCGCGGCGTTGGCAAGACCACGCTGGCGCGCATCGTGGCCAAGGGCCTCAACTGCAGCGAAGGTGTGTCGGGCACGCCCTGCGGGGTCTGCGACAGTTGCCGTGAAATCGACGAAGGGCGCGCGGTCGACATGCTCGAGATTGATGCCGCCAGTCACACCGGTGTCGATAACATTCGCGAAGTGATCGAGAACGCCCAGTATTCGCCGGCGCGCAGCCGCTACAAGGTTTACCTGATCGACGAAGTCCACATGCTCAGCAGGGGCGCCTTCAACGCGCTGCTGAAGACGCTGGAAGAGCCGCCGCCGCACGTCAAATTCATGCTCGCCACCACCGATCCGCAGAAGCTGCCGATCACCATTCTGTCGCGCTGTCTGCAGTTCGGGCTGCGACGGATGACCGTGGCGCTGATCCAGGCGCAACTGTTGCAGTTGGTGACCGCCGAAAAGGTGGTGGCCGACGCCGGCGCCCTGCGCGCCATTGCCCGCGCGGCCGATGGCTCGATGCGTGATGCCCTGTCGCTGCTGGACCAGACCATCGCCTTCGCCAGCGGTGAGGCGCTGACCGAGGCCGCCGTCGACACGCTGATCGGCAATGTTGGCCGCAGCGCGCTGTGGCCGGTGCTTGATGCCCTGCTGGCCGACGATCGCCCCGGCGTCGCCGCCCAGTTCGCGCGTCTTGAGGCCCTGTCACCCGATTACGCGGCTTTGGCCGACGAGTTGGTCGCGGTGCTGCAACGACTGGCCGTGGTGCAACTGCTGCCCGACGCGCGCACCGAGGCCGACGAGGCCGAGTTGCTGTCGCTGAGTGAGCGGGTGCATCCGGAACAGGTGCAGGTGCTCTACCAGATTGCCGTCGCCGGCCGTCGCGACCTGCAATGGGCGCCCGAGCCACGACTGGGCTTCGAGATGACCCTGCTGCGCATGCTGGCCTTTCAGATCGACGATGCCCCGGCGCCGCCCGGGGGCACTGCGGCGGGCGGGGGCAGCGGATCGCGGTCCGGCAGTGGCCAGCCCCGCGGGGGCGCCGCCCCCGACACGCGCAGCGCCTCGGCGCCCGCAACGACCGCGTCGGGCGTGCAGAACACCCCGCCGCCCGCAGCGGAAACGGCCTCCGGCTCCGCCGGCGTGCTGGCGCAGCGCTGGCGTCTGTTGGTCGAGCGCCTGCCCATCGACGGTTTCGTCAAGGGCCTGGCGCGCAACTGCGTGCTGCGCGAGCAGGGCGGGGCAGACTGGCAACTTGAACTGACCGTCAGCGCCCAATATCTGCTCAAGCCAGACCGGGTTGAAGCGCTGCAGAATGCCGTGGTCGATACCCACGGCGAGCCGGTGCGCCTGGTGATGGCCGTGGCCGAAGCCGAGCTTGACGACGTGCCGGCGCAACTGGACGCCGCTGATGTCCGTGCCCAGCAGGCCGAGGCCGAGGCGGCCGTGACCCGTGATCCGGTGGTGGCCAGCTTTACCCAGCAGTTCGGTGCGCGCGTGCGCGCCGGCTCGATTCAGCCGCCGGCCCCGCCGAGCGTGCATTGACCGACAGACCCCAAGAACTTCAGGAGACGGTGATGAAAGGCGCACTTGGCCAGATGATGCGGCAGGCCCAGCAGATGCAGGAGAACCTCAAGAAAGCGCAGGACGAGGTCGCGCGCCTGGAGGTGACCGGCGAGTCCGGTGCGGGGCTGGTGAAGGTGACCCTGACCGGCAAATACCAGGCACGTCGGGTCGACATTTCGCCGGACGCCCTGCAGGAAGACAAGGAATTCCTCGAAGACCTGATTGCCGCCGCCATCAACGATGCCAGCCAGAAGGTCGAGGCGGTCGTGGCGCAGAAGATGGCCAGCGTGACCGGCGGCATGAACCTGCCGCCCGGCCTGAATCTGGGCATGTGATGCGCGGTCTGCGCCCGGCCCCATGAGCGACTCGCCCCGCTTGTTGCAGTTGATCGACGCCCTGCGGCGTCTGCCCGGCGTGGGGCCGAAATCGGCGCAGCGCATGGCCTTTCATCTGCTCACCCGCGACCGCAGCGGCGCGGAGGCGCTGGTCAGCAGCCTCGACGGCGCCCTGTCGGGCATCGGCCGGTGCGCGTCGTCGCGCATGCTCTGCGAGGGCCAATGTGGCCTGTGCCACGAACGCCGCGCCGCCACCGGGCAGTTGTGCATCGTGGAGCAACCCTCCGACCTGATGGCCGTGGAGCGCAGCACCGACTTCCGCGGTCGCTATTTCGTGCTGATGGGCCGGCTGTCGCCGCTGGACGGCATTGGCCCCGACGAACTGGGTTTCGACCGGCTTGAAGCGCTGCTGCGCGAAGGCTGGGTGCGCGAGGTGATCCTGGCGCTCAATCCGTCCGTCGAGGCTGAAGCCACCGCGCACCTGATCGAGCAGATGGCCAAGACCGCGGGTGCGGCGGTGACGCGCATTGCGCAGGGCGTGCCGATGGGGGGCGAGATCGAATATGTGGACGGCGGCACGCTGGCGCACGCCTTTCTGCGTCGCCAGCGTGCGGTGGACGACGGCCTTTAGGCCTCGGCCGGTTCCGGCAGCAGGCCGTCCACCTTGGCGGCGCAGATGAAATCGTTTTCAGTCAGGCCCTTCACCGCGTGTGTCCAGTAAGTGACGTTGGCCTGGTTGTAGCCGAACTGGATGTCGGGGTGGTGGTCTTCGGTATGCGCGATCCAGGCGACGGCGCTGACGAAGGCGTGGGTCCGCCAATAGTCACTGAACTCGAAGGTGGCGCTGATGCGCTCGCCGTTGTGGATCAGCTTCCAGCGGGCGTGCAAAGACTTCTGCAGGCGCGTGGCCGCAGCCAGGTCCAGCGGCGGAACGCCTCCTTCGCAAGGGACGCAGCGGCGAGATTTGAGGTCGGTCATGGGCATCTCTCGGCGTGGATGGGGTCGCGGGCAACGGCGATCCCTACAATAAGTGCCCATCCTAATCGCCCCTGGAGTTTGCATGTCGGTTTCGTCACAGCACCTGATCTGGATTGACCTGGAGATGACGGGGCTGTCGCCCGAGGCCGACCGCATCATCGAAATTGCGACCCTGGTGACCGACAGCGCGCTCAACATTCTGGCCGAGGGGCCGGTGCTGGCCGTGCATCAGTCAGACAGGCTGCTGAACGGCATGGACGAGTGGAACACCCGACAGCACGGCGGCTCCGGCCTGGTGGCGCGGGTGCGTGCCAGCCAGACCGGCGAAGCCGAAGCCGAGGCGGCAACGCTGGCGTTTCTGGCCGGATGGGTGCCCGAAGGCGCTTCGCCCATGTGCGGTAACTCGATCTGCCAGGACCGGCGTTTTTTGGCGCGGTACATGCCAACGCTGGAGCGCTACTTTCATTATCGCCACCTCGACGTGTCGACCCTGAAGGTGCTGGCGCAGCGCTGGGCGCCCGCAGTGGCGGCTGGTTTCACCAAGCAGTCCAGCCATCTGGCCTTGGACGACATCCGCGATTCGGTGGCCGAACTGCGCCATTACCGGGCGCATTTCATCAAGGGCGGCTGAGTTCCTCCGCTCAGGCGACCAGGGTGATGATGACCGCGCCGCCACCCAGGGTTTCGCTGCGCGTGAGCTGCACCTGGCCGCGGTAGGCCGCCACCAGTTCGGCACTGGCGCCCAGGCCGATTCCCTGGCCGGGGGTCAGCGTGTCGGCCCGGACGCCGCGGCTGAGCAGGCGCTCAGGTGACTCGGGAAAGCCGGCGCCGTCGTCCTCAACGCGAATGGTGCACAGACCCTGCCGGCTGCGGCTGGCGTGGACCCGCACGCGGCCCTTGCCATATTTGACGGCGTTTTCGAGCAGGTTGCCCATCATTTCAAACAGGTCACCGCCATCGATCCGCACCTTGAGGGTGGGGGGAATGTCGAGCTCGAAGCGCGGTGCCTTGCTGCGATAGACCTTTTCGATGGTTCGGCTGAGCTTTTCGATCACCTCGCGCAGCGCGACCGGCTCGGTGAGCGTGCGGCGGCCGGCCATGACCGCGCGGCGCAACTGGTGATCGACGATGGTGTGCATGCGTGCCACAGGCTCGGCAATTTGCTGGCGCAGTTCGGCGTTCAGGCGCTCGTCTTCACTCATGCCGCGCAGCACCGCCAACGGGGTTTTCAGGCTGTGCGCAAGGTCGCCCAAGGCGTGCCGATGGCGCTCCAGCTGGGCTTGACCGGTGCTGATCATGCCGTTGATGGCCTCTGACAGCGGAACCAATTCTTGTGGGTAGCGCCCGCCCAAGGCGGTCTGCTTGCCTTTTTCCACCAGCCGCAGATCGCGCCGCAGCCGTCGCAGCGGCCCCAGGCCCCAGGCGAGAATTGCCCCCTGCACCGACAGCAGACCAATCGCGGCGACGGCAAGCCAGCTCCACAGGGTGCGTCTGAATCCCGCCACCTGGCGGCGAAAGGTGGCGCGATCTTCGATGATCAGCAGGGTATAGGTCTGATCGCCTTCGACCGGGTTGGCCCAGCGCAACCCGAAGGCCAGGATGAACGAGGTGTCGGTGCTTTCGAAGCTCCATTCACCGGGGGCGACCATGGGCGGCAGGGGAACGTCGTCCGTGAGGCTGATGCTGCCCCAGGTCAGGCCGCCACGCTCGTCGATCAAGGCCGAGGCCAAACCGGCGCCGGGGTTGTTGAGGCGCGAGTCGGGCAGCCGAAACATCGACAGACTCAGCGTGCCGTCTGCGGTGGGCTCGGTGGCGGCCAGCAGGGCGTAGGCCAGCCCCTGCATGCGGTCGTATTGGGTCTGCAGCGCCCGCTCTGCAAAGGCGTGGTCAAGCGCGGCGGCGCAGGCGAGCACAAAGCCGGCAAGGACCAGCGACGCGGCCAGCAGCAGCCGCGTGCGCAGCGAATTCAGGGACTCCGGGATTTGAATCAGTCTTCGCTCTCGGGGCGCGGCCAGTCCCAGCGATAGCCGGCACCGCGCAGCGTGGTGATCGGATTGCCAGTGCCATCAGGATCGATCTTGCTGCGCAACCGGCGGATGAAGACCTCAATCACATTGCTGTCGCGCTCGGAGTCCTCGGCGTACAGATGCTCGTTCAACTCCGATTTTGAGATCACCTTGCCCGCATGCAGCAGCAGGTAGTTGAGCACGCGAAACTCGTAGCTGGTGAGTTCCACCGGCTGGTCACCCAGGGTCAGGGTCTGTGCCGAGGTGTCGAGCACCAGCGGCCCCGAGACCAGCTTGGCCTGCGACCAGCCGCCCGACCGGCGGAGCAGGGCGCGGACCCGGGCGATCAATTCCTCTTTGTGGAAAGGCTTGACCAGATAGTCGTCAGCGCCGGCCTCCAGGCCCTCGACCTTGCTTTGCCAGCCGTCGCGTGCGGTGAGAATGAGGATGGGATAACTGCGGCCGGCCTCGCGGGCGCGGCGAATGATCTCAAGCCCGGGAACCTCGGGCAGGCCGAGGTCGATGATGGCGATGTCGGCCGCATATTCTTCGGCCATGAAGTGGCCATCGGTGCCGTTTGCGGCCGCGTCAACGGCGAACCCGGCGCCTTTCATCACTTCAATGATCTGCTCGCGCAGTGCCGCATCGTCTTCTACGACCAAAGCTCGCATATCGATCCCCTCTCCCTGGTGCAATGGCTTATTGCGATGATGAAGCGCCAGCCTCGAGTCGAGGGGCGCTTCGGTTTGAACGGCTCTCAGTTCATCACTCTAGCGTTCATGACACTGATAAACCGGACTTCGCCGTCCACCAGTAACTTCACGCGATATCCCTGTGTTTCCTGCTCGATGGACAGCACCTCTCCCCCATGTTCAAGCTTGGCCTGGCGCGCAGCCTGACTGGGCGACAAGTCAGCGCTGACGTGCTGGTCTTGGGGCAAGCCCTCCAGCAGTTGCCGCGTCAGAAGCTCGTCCCGCGATTGTGCATGGAGTTGCCCCAGCCCGACGCTGAAAAAGGCGGCAATTAAGCTGAAAAGTGTGATATTTCGCTTCATCGTGACAGGATCGCAAGTGGGGACGTGCAACCAGAAGCCGTCCGTGAAGGAATGACTCCCCGTGGCTGAATATACCCATCGCCCATCTCAGAAGCCAGAACGCAGGCGCGGGTGGCGCTGAGGCGGGTGCGCTGCGCGGACTGTTTTTGGTTTATGAACATCATGAGTCATCCTCCGTTTAGGGTGGGGACGCTATGCGCGCGACGCTGAATTACCCCTGACTTTTGACCCGACGGCAACCATTGGGGTCACTTTACCGAACAACGGTCGCAGATTGCCGTTGAACGGCCGTGCCATCGGACAGCCGCTGTATGCCGCCGGTGATGATTTCGTCGCCGCCATTCAGGCCGTCACGGATCTCGACGAAACCCGGCTCACGCTGGCCCAGGCGCACTTCGACCAGCGCGGCGCGGTCCTGACCATCGATACGGTAGACGAAATTGTGGTCGCCCTTGGGGAACACGGCGGCTTCGGGCACCATCAATGCGTCATTGGTGCGCCCCAGTTCGAGCTGCACGCGGGCGAACAAGCCCGGGCGCAGCCGGCCGGCACGGTTCTGGATGAGCGCGCGCAATTCGATAGACCGCGATTCCGCGCTGGCACGAGGGTTGATGGCGATGACCTCGGCTTCGAAAACCTCGTCCGGCAGGGCGTCGAGCATGACCTTGGCGGTTTGCCCCAGTGACAGGTGCGCGAGCTCCGCCTCCGGGACCCGAAAATCGAGCTTGATTCGGTCAATGGCCTCAAGGTTGACCAGTGCCTGGCCGGGGGTGACATAGGCCCCAAGGCTGACCTGTCGCAAACCCACCCAACCGCTCAACGGCGCCGGCACGCGGGCTTTCTCGACGCGTGTGCGACCCGCCGTAACCTCGGCTTCAGCCACGCGCAGCGCCAGCAGGGTCTGGTCCAGCTCGGCCTTTGACAGCAGGCTGCGACCACTGAGCTCGGTTGCCCGGTCATGGCTGCGTTTTGCCTGGGCGAGCTGGGCTTCGGCGCGGGCAAGATCGGCACGGTCGATGCGGTCATCAAGCTGGAACAGCGACGGTCCCTTCTCGACCCGCTGACCGTCTTCAAAGTTGATTTCGGTGATCCGGCCGGCGATTTCTGCCGACACCTGCGTGGTCTCGTCCGCGCGAAGCGTGCCGAGGGCGCGGATACGTCGCGTCAACACCTCGGGCGTGATCACCACGCTGCGCACCTGCACTGCTGGGGGCGCCACCGCGCTTGGCCGCGGCACCTCGGCCGGAGGCGCCGAACGGCAGGCTGCGACGCCGAGCAGCGCAAGCAGCAAAGGGGCAACCCGTAAGCGTCGAGTCAGGCCGGGCAAGCGGGCATCCTGGTTCATGGGCAAGGGGTGGGCGGCGGGGCAGTGAATTCACGGCCGTGCGGCCGCGCTGCGGCCATCATGCGGGTGCGCGCGGCAGCGGTCCGTCAGCATGCAGCATGCAGCATGCAGCCTGCGGCACATGGCCACATTGAGCGCCGTTTCAATTGTTGCCGCAAAAGCTGGCGTTCCCACGGGGATTCGGGCCCCCACGGTGGTGATCCATCGGTGAAAGAGGCGTGGCCGCCCTTGGTCTGGGAGACCGACGGGCACAAAAAAACCGGCGTGTGCCGGTTGATTTGTTGCCTCAAAAGCTGGCGTTCCCACGGGGATTCGAACCCCGGTTACATCCGTGAAAGGGACGTGTCCTAGGCCTCTAGACGATGGGAACGAGGCTTTTAAACTTTGGTGGAGCTAGTCGGGATCGAACCGACGACCTCTTGCATGCCATGCAAGCGCTCTCCCAGCTGAGCTATAGCCCCTAAAAAGGGAGCGCAATTATAGGGGAATTTTTTCGGATGGGAAGCCTTTCGGGATGCTTTTTTTTGAAATCAGTGTTGCGTCTGTCCGGCCAGGAACAGCCAGGTTTCGACGACGGTGTCGGGGTTGAGTGACATCGACTCGATGCCCTCGTCCAGCAGCCATTTGGCCAGCTCGGGGTGATCGGAGGGGCCCTGACCGCAGATGCCGATGTATTTCCCCTGCCGGCGGCAGGCGCTGATGGCCATGTGCAGCATTTTCTTGACGGCCGGATCGCGCTCGTCGAACAGGTGGGCAATCAGTCCGGAGTCGCGGTCCAGCCCCAGGGTGAGCTGGGTCATGTCGTTGGAGCCGATCGAGAAGCCGTCGAAATGCTCGAGGAACTCGTCGGCCAGCACGGCGTTGCTGGGCAGTTCGCACATCATGATGAGCTCCAGCCCGTTCTTGCCGCGCTCCAGTCCGTTCTCCTTGAGGATCTGGTTGACCTGTCGGGCTTCGTCCAGGGTTCGCACGAAGGGGATCATGATCTTGACGTTGGTCAGGCCCATTTCGTCACGGACGAACTTCAGTGCTTCGCATTCCATGTCGAAACAGGGGCGGAAGCGTTCGGCGATATACCGTGAGGCGCCGCGGAAGCCGAGCATGGGGTTTTCTTCATGCGGCTCGTAGCGGGTGCCGGCCACGAGGTTGGCGTATTCGTTGGACTTGAAGTCGCTCATGCGCACGATCACCGGTTCGGGCGCAAACGCGGCGGCGATGGTGGCCACGCCTTCGGTGAGCCGTTTGATGAAGTAATCACGCGGGCTGGCGTAGGCGGCAATCATGGTGTCGATGATGCGGCGCAGCTCGGGCGGCTGCTGATCAAGCTCCAGCAGCGCCTGCGGATGAATGCCGATCTGTCGGTTGATGATGAATTCGAGCCGTGCCAGACCCACGCCGCGATGCGGCAGGCTGGCGAAGTCGAAGGCCTGTTCCGGCGTGCCGACGTTCATCATGATCTTGACCGGGATGTCGGGCATCTTGTCGAGCGCCACTTCATCGACCACGAAGTCGATGTTGCCGGCGTAGATCATGCCGGTGTCGCCTTCGGCGCACGACACGGTGACGTCTGAGCCGTCCTTGATCAGTTCGGTGGCGTTGCCGCAGCCGACCACGGCGGGAATGCCCAGTTCTCGGGCGATGATCGCCGCGTGGCAGGTGCGGCCGCCGCGATTGGTGACGATGGCGCTGGCGCGCTTCATGATCGGCTCCCAGTCGGGGTCGGTCATGTCGGTGACGAGTACGTCCCCTTTTTCGACCTTCGACATCTGGTCGATGTGGGTCAGGATGCGCACCTTGCCAGCGCCGATTTTCTGGCCAATGGCGCGGCCTTCGGTGATCTTCTTGCCCGAGCCCTTGAGTTTGTAGCGGCGCAGCACGTTGGCGGACGCGCGGCTCTGAACGGTTTCGGGCCGGGCTTGCAGAATGTAAAGCTGGCCGTCGACACCGTCCTTGCCCCACTCGATGTCCATCGGGCGGCCGTAGTGGTCTTCGATGATCACGGCCTGGCGGGCCAGCGCTTCGACGTCGGCGTCCGTCAGCGAGAATCGCTGGCGCCGCTCGGTGGCGACCGGCTCGAACAGCACCGTGCGGCCCAGGGTGCGATCGGTGGAGTAGACCATCTGCTTGGCCTTCTCGCCGAGTCCGCGCTTGAGAATGGCGGGGCGATTGGCGCGCAACGCCGGCTTGTAAACGTAGAACTCGTCGGGGTTGACGGCGCCCTGAACCACCGCTTCGCCCAGCCCGTAGCTGGCGGTGATGAACACCGCATCGCGGAAGCCGGATTCGGTGTCCATGGTGAACACCACGCCCGATGCGCCCTTGTCGGAGCGCACCATGCGCTGGATGCCGGCCGACAGCGCCACGATCGAATGCTCGAAGCCGTGATGCACGCGGTAGGCGATGGCGCGGTCGTTGAACAGGCTGGCGAACACTTCCTTGATGGCCTTGAGCACGTTGTCGATGCCGTCGACATTGAGGAAGGTTTCCTGCTGGCCGGCGAAGCTGGCGTCGGGCAAGTCTTCTGCCGTGGCCGAGGAGCGCACGGCCACCGAAATGGCCGCACCTGCCGATTCGTCGACCAGGGTCTGGTAGGCGGCGCGAATCTCCGCTTCCAGGGTGGCGGGGAAGGGCGCCTGCATGACCGCGCCGCGGATCTCCTTGCCGACCTCGGCAAGCCGCAGCACATCGTCAATATCAAGGCCGTCGAGCAGGCCCTTGATGCGCGCGTCCAGGCCCTCGTGGGCCAGAAACACCCGGTATGCCGCCGCGGTGGTGGCAAAGCCGTTGGGCACTTTCACGCCGGTTTCGGCGAGCTGGCTGATCATTTCGCCGAGGCTGGCGTTCTTGCCGCCCACGGTTTCGACGTCGTGCATGCCAAGCGTGGAGTACCAAAGGACCTGCGGTTGGTCGCTCATAGATTCGGTTGTTCAATTTGGGGCGCGGGGCGCGATTATCGAAAGCGTGGCGTCTGGCTGCAACACAGGGCTGACTGCCGCACACTGCGCGCAAGCCTACACCGAAGCCCTCATGAGCACGCCGCGATCCGTTTTCTTCCTGTCCGATGGGACCGGGATCACCGCTGAAACCCTGGGCAACACGCTGCTGACGCAGTTTGAGGGCGAGATTTTCCACAAGACGACGCTGCCGTTCATCACGACGGTGGAGCGCGCGCGATCCACCGTGGACTACATCAACCATGTGGCCGAGCGCGGTGGTGCGCGACCCATTCTGATCAGCACTACGGTCAGCGATGCGGTTCGTGCCGAACTGCGGGGTGCCAACGCCCTGTTTCTCGACTTTTTCGATCAGTTCATACCCGGCCTCGAAGCGGAGCTGGGACGCAACTCCTCGCATGCGCAGGGGCGCGCCCACGGCATGGCCGATAACACCCGCTACAACGCGCGCATTGCGGCCATGAACTATGCGATGGAGCACGACGATGGCCAATCGTTGCGTGATCTGGCCAAAGCTGAACTGATCCTCATTGCCCCGTCGCGCTGCGGCAAAACACCCACCAGCCTCTACATGGCCCTGCAGTACGGCGTGTTTGCGACCAACTACCCGCTGATTGCCGAGGACCTTGAAGCCGGGCGCCTGCCGGACGTGCTGAAGCAGAATCCGACCAAATTGTTCGGGCTGACCTCTGATCCTGAGCGGCTGTCGCAGGTGCGCTCCGAACGCCGCCCCGGCTCGCAGTACGCCTCGCTGGCGCAATGCGCCTTCGAGCTGCGGCAGGCAGAAGCGATGTACCGCAAGCATCAGATTCCGTTTCTCAACTCCGCCAACATGTCGATCGAGGAAATGACGACGCTGATCATGCAGGAAAAGGCGCTGCGCAAGACCCTGTTCTGACCATGACCTTGCTCGGCAGGGCGCGCAGCCGGACGGCGGGAGGGGCGACGCTCGTGGTGTGGTTGATGGGGGCGGCCTGCGCGACCGCTCAACCCGTGCCGCCGTCGCAACCGGCGACTTGGCCAGAGGGCGTGCTGACCTTGCAGGATGCGCGCATTCAAGAATCCAGCGGCCTGGCGCGCAGTGGTCACGACGCTGACCGGTTATGGACGCACAACGATTCCTTCAGCGGTGCCCGGTTGTTTGCCATCGCCCGGCACACCGGCGCCAACTTGGCGACGTTCTCCCTGCGCAACACCTACAACCTTGATTGGGAGGACATGGCCGCCTTTGATGACCGGGGTCAGCCAGCGTTGCTGGTGGCCGATGTGGGCGACAACTTTGCGATTCGGGGCTCTGTCAGCCTCTACGTGGTGCACGAGCCGCAGCGGCTCGGTGACGGTGGTGCCCTGGTGCCGCTGCGCACCTTGTCGTTGCGGTATCCCGACGGGCCGCGCGACGTCGAAGCGGTCGCCGTCGACCAGGCCACCCGGCAGGTTTATCTGCTCAGCAAGCGAGACCCCGTGCCGCGGCTGTATCGCGTGTCGCTGGACCCACCGACGCCGCTGACGGTGCAGGTGGCCGAAGCGCTTGGGCCCATCAGCATTCCGCGGGCTGCGCCCGGTGCGCCCGGTGCGCGGCAGGCGCGGCGTTTGGAGTGGGTGACGGCGATGGACTTCGACGCCGCCGGCCGCCGCGCCGCCGTCGTGACGGCCAAGCGGGTGCACGTTTACGACCGATCCCCGGGTGAGCCCTGGATTGCAGCCTTCCAACGCATGCCGATGAGCCTGCCGCTGCCACACTTCGGCCAGATCGAAGCGGCGGCGCTGAGCGCCGATGGGCGCGCGCTGGACCTCAGCTCGGAGGGTTTTCCGGCACCTCTGGCGCGGATTCCACTGCCCGAAGCGCATCGATGAGCGCGGCCTGGGTGGCCTGAGGCGCCTCCAGGTGCGGCGCGTGGCCGGCGCCGTCAATGGTCACCAGGCGGGCACCGGGGCGCAGCGCCTGCAGCAGTCGCGAGGCTTGCGCATAGGGCACCACCTGATCTTCAGAGCCCCAGATGAGTGGGATGTCGCGCCCCTGTGTGCCCAGCGCCAGATAGGTCGGCAGCGGGTCCTTGAGAATCACGGTCCGCAAGGTCGAGAGAATCGCGCGGCGAAACCCGCGGTAGGGCAACTGCTCGGTGAACAGCGGCAGGTATTGCGCGGCAAGGGCCGGGTCGGCGAACGTGTTCTTCTGCATGTCGGCCTGACGCGGAAAGTACAGCGCGTGGGCGACAACGTTGCCGATGACCGGCCAGCGCAGCACATCCGGAACCTCGGGCACCGCGTTGAAGGGTGCGATCAGCGCCAGCGCCGCGACCTTGTCGGGGTGCGCGACGGTGTAGTGCGCGGCGATCAGACCGCCCATCGATAGCCCCACCAGGCGCACCTGCTCAGGCGCCCCCAGCACGGCCAGCAATTCGGTGAGCTGGCGCTCGTAACGGGCAAGGTCGTAAGCGCCGGCCGGGCGGTCGGACCAACCGCGCCCGTACAGGTCGTAATACAGGGTGCGATAGCCGGCGGCCTGCAGGGCCTCGGCGGTGGCTGCCCACTGCGGGCTGGGCACCGAGTACCCGTGGATCAGCACCACCCAGGGGGCGTCTTCGTCGCCGCCCAGGGTGTATCCGGTCACGCCTTCCGAGAGGCCGACAAAGCGCATGTCAACCTGGGCGCGGACCTCTGAATCGAGGTCTTTGCGCTCGGGGTTGTGCCACACGATCCAGCCGGTCAGGGCCACCAGCAACACGCCCAGCACGATCAACAAGCGCATGAGAAGGGTCCTCAGGTCGGGGCGGCGGGTGCGCCGCGTCAGGTCACCACGTCAGGTTCGGCGCGCCCGGTGCGCTGGCGCAGGCCGATGAGAGTGTCCGCCAGCGCGGCGAGCGGCGCCAGTGCGGTGGCGGGGTCCAGGTTCAGCTCGTCCTGGCGCCAGTGCTCAAGATACAGCCGCAGGGTGGCGCCGTCGGTGCCGGTGCCCGACTTGCGCAGCACGATGCGCGCGTCATCGCCCATCACCACCCTCAGCCCTTGGCCCTTGGCCTGGCTGCCGTCGATGGGGTCGGCGTAGGTGAAGTCATCGGCCAGGGTCACGGTGAGCCCGCCTTCCAGCGTCTGCCCCACCAGTTGCGGCAGGCGAGCCCGCAAGTCGGCGACGATTGCGTCGGCCACATCGGCTTCCAGCCCTTCGTAATCGTGACGCTGGAAGTAGTGGCGGCCGTAGCGCTGCCAGTGTGAGATGGCAATTTCGGGCAGCGAGCGGCCGCTGGCGGCGAGGATGTTGGCCCACGCCAGCACGGCCCAGAGCCCGTCCTTTTCGCGAACGTGGGTCGAGCCGGTGCCGAAACTTTCTTCGCCGCAGATGGTGATGCGACCGGCGTCGAGCAGGTTGCAGAAGAATTTCCAGCCGGTGGGGGTCTCGTGAAGTTCGATGCCGCGCTGCCGGGCCACGTGGTCGGCGGCCCGACAGGTGGGCATGGATCGGGCGATGCCGACCACGCCATCGACGTAGCCCGGGCACAGATGCAGGTTGTCGGCCAGCATGGCCAGTGAATCCCCCGGCGAGATGAACACGCCGGGGCCGAGAATCATGTTGCGGTCGCCATCTCCATCGCTGGCGGCGCCCAGGTCGGCGGCGTGCGGGCCGTTCATGTGCGCCACCAGCTCGGCGGCGTAGATCAGATTCGGGTCGGGGTGGCCGCCCCCAAAGTCTTCTAGCGGGACGGCGTTGACAATGTCCTGTTCGTTGGCGCCCAGCGTGTCGATCAGGATGCGCCGCGCATACGGTCCGGTGACGGCGTGCAGGGCGTCGAAGCGAATGCGATGGCCCTGTGCGAGCCAGTCGCGAATCTGCGCAAAGTCGAACAGCGTGGCCATTTGCGCGGCGTAGTCGTCAACGCCGTCAATGACCTCGATCTGCAGGGCGCCAGCCTGGGTCGTGCCGAGCCGGTCCAGATCGACCGACACGGTCGGGTCGATGCGGTAGCGCGTCAGCGCAAGGCTGGTCTGGAAGATGCGCTCGGTCAGCGCCTCGGGGGCCTGGCCGCCGCCGGCGATGTTGTACTTGATGCCGAAATCGCCGTTCGGCCCCGCCGGGTTGTGACTTGCCGTGAGCACCAGCCCGCCCGCCGCACCGCGTTGGCGAATCAGGTGTGAGGCCGCCGGGGTCGACAAAATTCCGCCCAGGCCAATGAGCACCCTTGAAATTCCATTTGCCGCCGCCATCTGCACACAGAGGGTGATGGCGTCGCGGTTCCAGTAGCGGCCGTCACCGCCGATGACCAGAGTGTTGCCGCGCAGTTCGGGGGCGCAGTCGAAGATGGACTGGACGAAACTGGCCAGATAGTGCGGTTGCCGCACCACCGCCACTTTCTTCCGCAGGCCGGCCGTCCCCGGGCGTTGATCTGTGAATGCAGTTACGGGAATTATTTGGGTCGTCATGTTGTCTTCGTTGTCTTCGCTCTTTGTCATATCTTATAGTCCGCCTATGCCGACGTACCCAGAACGCTCCCGAGCCACGCCGCAGACGTCTCCCCAGAGGCTCGCGGTACTGATCGACCTTTATGAGCGCAACTTCAAGTTGCTGCAGCGTCTCATCCCTGCGCTGGACCTTCCGCCTCAGAAGGCCATTTCGCACACGCTGGCCGACCCGCCCCTGCATTTGCAGGTGACCGAGCGCGACCGCTATACCCTGACCTGCAAGCTCACCTATGAGTTTGTCGACGATCAGGGCGTGCGCAATCAGCCCGACCTGTGGGTGCGCATCTATCGCGATGCGTGCGTGGCCGAGGCGCTGAACCAGCCCAACCGCCCACCTTGGCAGGCCGAGAGCGACGGCGACCCCTGGGCCGAGCGGTTTCTGGACGAGCAGTGGCGGCGCAATCTGACCCTGGGCAAGTGGCTGGAATACCTGATCGACAACGGTCATGGTTTCGGGCGCAACGAGCCTGCGGCTGCGGCCGCCGCCTGAGCGGACCGCCGGCCGTGCTCTATTCCCTGGACGGCGTTGCGCCGCAGATCGGCGAGGGGGCTTGGGTTGCGCCCTCGGCCGACCTGATGGGCAAGGTCGAAATCGGGGCCAACGCCAGCGTCTGGTTCAATTGCGTGATGCGCGGTGACACCGATCGTTTGGTGGTGGGCGAGGGGTCCAATGTGCAAGATGCCTCGGTGCTGCACACCGACGCGGGTATTGAGCTGCGCATCGGCAAAGACTGCACCATTGGGCATCAGGTGATGCTGCATGGCTGCACGATCGGCGACAACACGCTGATCGGTATTGGCAGTGTGATTCTCAACCGCGCCGTGATTGGCGCCAACTCGCTGGTGGCCGCCGGGTCGCTGGTGACCGAGGGCAAGGTTTTTCCCGACGGCGTGATGCTGATGGGTTCGCCCGCCAAGGTGGTCCGCCCGCTCAGCGCCGCCGAGATCCAGATGATCAGCGCCTCTGCAGCGCATTATCGCCAGAACGCCAAGCGTTTCAGCCAGGTCCTGAAGCCGCTGGCCTGAAGGCAGGGCCCCGCGTCATTCAGACGCCTGCTTGGGGTAGAGGTGGGCCACCAGCCGGCCGATGCCCGGCTTGAGCGCCGACCAGCTTTCGATGGGCAGGTCGAAACCAACCGCCGCGCAGGTGGGCAAGTGGGTGGGCGCGCCAGGGCTCAGCCACTGCGACAGTTCGCTGAGACCCGGGTTGTGACCGAACAACCACACGCGATGGGCCCGGGCCGGCAGCGGCGCCAGCACGTCGAGCAGTTGTTCGATGTCGGCATCGTAAATATCGGGATTCAGCAGCAGGTCGGTGGCGGGTACCGCCAGCGCCTCGGTGAACAGGCGCGCGGTGGTGATCGCCCGGGATGCCGGGCTACTGACCCAGACGTCGGGCATGCCCAGCGCGCGGGCAATTCGCAGCGCCATTGCCGGTGCGTCGCGGCGCCCCCGACCATTGAGGGGGCGTTCAAAATCCGTCAGCTCGGGGTAATTCCAGCTCGATTTCGCGTGACGAATCAGGGTCAGGCGCTTCATGGCGTCTCCTTCGGTGGCGGCACAAGATAGAGATCAAAGCGGGCCTGGGTGCCGCGCAGGCTTTGATCCGGCGCCTGGTCCGCCAAGGGCGGCGCCGACAGCGGCCGCTTCACCACGACACGCCAGCGTGCCCGGGCGCGCGCCAGCGCCAGCAAGCTGCCGGCGTCCGCATCGCCTTCGGTCAGTTCCCGGAAGAACTGCATTTCTTTGCCGGGCAACGCGGTCTTGTCACGGCCGGGGTACATGGGGTCGAGGTAGACCACGTCCCAGGTCAGGTCGTCGCGCAGCACCGAGTGCGCATCGGCGGCCTGCAGGCACAGGCGGCTGGCGCAGCGGTCGTCGACCAGTTCCAGCCGCGTCCAGGCGTCTTGCAGCAGGGCGAAGATCAGGGGTTGGCGCTCGCACACGGTGACCGTTGCCCCAAGATGGGCCATGACGTGGGCATCGCGACCCAGGCCGCCGGTGGCATCCAGCACGCTGAGCGGGGTTCGTTTGCCGATGCCCACCGCGCGCGCCAACAATTGCTTCTTGCCGCCACTGAGCCGCCTCAGTTGCTCCGGCCCCAGCCAATCGGCCACCACGTCGCCTACGCGCACATGGTGACCCGCGTGCAGGCCGAGGCGCCCTTGCCCGTCGCGGACCAACGAAAAACCCCGATCGTTTGCGGCGACCGGGGTGGGTGAGGCGGGTGCCACAGACGATTCAGTCGAGTTTCGAGGCGTCGAACAGGCTGCCAATCCGTTGTGCGAGCATCAGGTCGCCTTCGAGTTGCAGCTTGCCGGTCATGAAGGCTGTCATGCCGTTGAGTTCGCCTTTCATCAGGGCGATGAGGTCTTCGTCTTCCATGGTCAGCGTCACGTCCGGGCTGGCGGCGACGCCTTCGTTGGCCGTGCAGGCGCCGTCCTTGATGACGACGTTCATGGGGGTGGAAATATTGAACTGGAGGGTGGCATCGGTGCCTGCGGCCGCGTCGACATTGAGCGCTTGGGGCATTTTCTTGATCAGTTCGACTGCAGGCATGGGAGGTTCCAAAAGTTGAATATAGGCTGCGCATGCTACGCAGCCGGGCGCGTCTGCGCAAACATCAAAATTGCTGACGGAAAGGAACATTACCGGACGCCAAAGCCTATGGTTTCGGCCATTTGCGGCGACAGCAGCACGACATGCACGGTGCTATCGTAGAGACGATTACCGATTCGCAGCCTCTGGATGTCGGGTGCGTGCAGCAGCGCATCGAGGCGCTGAAAATCCCGCCCTTCGACCCAGCGGTCGCGTGACGATTTGAACGCCCTGAACGCCGTACCCTTTGGGGCGCCCACCCGCTGATCACACTCCCGGAGCGTGAGCCATTGATGCCAGGATCGTTCCATTCGTCGCCTTCTGAGTCCGCCCCATGCGAAACCGAGCCCGTATTGTCGCCGCTCAGCCGCAAGGTGGCACGCACCCTGGCGGCCAGTGGCGAGGCCGGCCCCAGGGCGTTGTGCACGCTGGAAATTCCAGAAGCGCTGCAGGCCTGGGTTGCCGGAGAACTGAACCGGCCGCTGAAGGCGTCAGCCGTGCTGATCGCCCTGCTGGAGCGTGAGGCAGGCCCCTGTATTCTGCTGACACGGCGCGCCGAGCATCTGCGCGCCCATGCCGCCCAGGTGAGCTTTCCCGGCGGGCGCTGCGATGCGGACGACGGCAGTTGCGCCGCCACCGCGCTGCGAGAAGCCTACGAAGAAGTCGGACTGGATCCGCAGCAGGTGAACGTCATCGGCTTTCTCGACGATTTTCCCACGCTCAGCGGATTTCGCATCACTCCGGTGGTGGGGCATGTGGCCAACCCGCCTACGCAATGGCGGCCGGCGCCTGACGAAGTGGCCGAGGTGTTCGAGCTGCCATTGGCGATGGCGCTGGACCCGGACACCTACACGCGCAAGACGCTGTCGCGTGACGGCATCGAGTTGCCGTTTCACGAACTCGCGTATCAGGGACACCGCATCTGGGGCGCCACAGCCGCGCTGCTGCACATGCTGGCGATGGAGGTGCATGCGCATGGACGATGAGCCGCTGCGCGTCGCCCTCAGAGTGCAACAGCAGGCCGCTGAGCTGGGATTCGACTGGCCCGATGTAGCCGCCGTGTGGGGCAAGCTCGACGAGGAGTGGCGCGAGCTTGCCGAGGCCCGTCACCAGAGCCCGCAGCGCTGCGCCGAAGAATGGGGCGACGTGCTGTTCACGGTGGTCAACCTGGCGCGGCATCTGGGGGTCGAGCCGGTGTCGGCCCTGCAGGCGGCCAACACGCGCTTTGCGGTGCGCTTCGCCGCCGTCGAGGCCGCCGCCAGCACCTTTCCGCCCGTGGGCGATCCCGGCCGGCTGGCGGCCATGGAGGCCTGCTGGCAGCAGGCCAAGCGTGACCTGAAGGCGGGCTGAGAGGCCGTGCGGACCTGTTTTTGTCGCGTGCTAGAGTCCCGAAAAGAACAACCGTAACGCGTCGCGTGCCTGAGGAGAGAGATGCGCATTGGACTGGTGGTGGACTCTGCCTGCGATTTGCCGCAGTCGTTCATTGAGCAACACGGCATCGTGATTCTGCCGATCACCCTGCACTTGGGTGACCGCGACGAGATCGACACCCGCGACCCCGAGAAGACCCGGCGCTTCTACGAGGGCAAGTGGGATCGCCGCAGCGATGCAGGCAGCTCGGCGTTTGCAACCGATCAGATCAAGCAGCTGTTTCTCGAAAAGCTGGTGATCGACTTTGACTTCGTGTTTTGCCTGACCATCGCCTCGAGTCGCAGCCCGATGTTCGACAACGCCGTGAAGGCGTCCTTCGCGATTCTCAACGACTACAAGCCCTTTCGGGCCAAGGCCGGCGTCAACGGGCCGTTCGCGCTGCGGGTGATCGATTGCCAGAACCTGTTCGCCGCACAGGGACTGATGGCCGTGGAGGCCGTTCGCATGATCGAGCAGGGCGAAAACCCCATCCGTATTCGCGAGCGGCTCGAAGCACTGACCCAGAACATCCACGGCTACATGCTCCCGCAGGATCTGTACTACCTGCGTGCCCGGGCAAAGAAAAAGGGTGACCGCAGCGTCGGCTGGATGGGCGCCATGCTGGGCACCGCCCTCGACATCAAGCCGCTGATCCGCGGCTATCGCAACGAAACCGGTCCGGTTGCCAAGCTGCGGCATTTTCATCGCGGCGCCGAGCGGCTGTTCGACTACGTGACGACGCGCATTGCGCATGGCCTGCTCGCGCCGACCCTGGTGATCAGCTACGGTGGCCAGCTCGATGAAATGCGAAGCCTGCCAGGCTACGAGCGCATGGTGGCCATTTGCAAACAGCACGGCATCGAGCGCGTCGAGAGCATGCTGTCGATGACCGGCGGCATCAACGTCGGCCCCGGCGCACTGACTCTGGCGTTTGCCGACGAGGCGCACGACTTGCCCTTCTAGCCGGTTCGCGCCCTTCGGAAGCATCGCGCGCGCCGGCGCATCTGCGGCATCATGCGCGGCCCCTCATTCGTTCCGGATTTTCATGAGCACGCATCCTCGTCCCCGCATTGGCATTCTCGGCGCTGGCGGGCGCATGGGCCGGACCCTGATCGAAGCCGTCTGGGCGGCCGGTGACGGTCTGCAACTGGCCGCCGCGGTTGAATCGCCGCAACACCCCGAACTGGGCCGTGACGTGGCGGACTGGTTCGCCAGCCCGCCTTCGGGCGTGGTGCTGGCCGCGGACTGGTCAGCCGATGCCGTCGATGTGTTGATCGATTTCACCCGCCCTGAAGCCACGCTGGCAAGCCTCAGGCAGGCCTGCCAAAGCGGAACGGCAATGGTGATAGGCACCACGGGATTCGATGCCGAAGGCCGTCGGGCGCTGGATGCGGCGACCGCGCGGATTGCCCTGTGCGAGTCGGGTAATTTCAGCCTGGGCATTCACCTGTTGCAGCGCCTGGTGCGTGAGGCGGCGGCCACCTTGGGGGGCGATTTCGACATCGAGATCGTCGAGGCCCATCACCGGCACAAGGTGGATGCGCCCAGCGGCACCGCCCTGATGCTGGGCCGTGCGGCCGCCTCGGGCGCCGGGGTCGATCTGGAAGCCCGCGCGGTCTATGCCCGGCAAGGCCACACCGGCGCCCGTGCGCGCGGCAGCCTGGGGTTTTCCACCGTGCGCGGCGGTGACGTGGTGGGCGACCATGCCGTGATGTTCCTGGGTGACGGCGAGCGTCTTGAACTCACCCACAAGGCGTCCAGCCGGATGAATTTTGCCCGCGGCGCGGTGCGAGCCGCGCAGGCGCTGGCCGGCAAGCCCGCTGGTCGTTATGGGCTCGACGACGTGTTCCGGTAGCCATTGATCTGGGGTTTTGCCCGCAACTTTGATGGACGCTGGACCGGCAAAACCGTATCATTCCGTCTTAATCCTTGAACGGGGGCGATCGCCCCCGTTTTCGTGTGACAAGCCCGCCGAGTGCGGGTCGTACGGATTAATACATTCAGCAAAGCGCGCCGATGACTGCATTGACCCCGGCTGTACTCGCCCTCGCTGATGGCTCCGTTTTTCAAGGTGTTTCGATCGGCGTGACGGGTCAGACCGTCGGCGAAGTCGTGTTCAACACCGCGATGACGGGCTATCAAGAGGTTCTCACCGACCCCTCCTACCGGCAACAGATTGTCACCTTGACCTATCCCCACATCGGCAACGTGGGGGTCAATCCTGAAGATGCCGAATCAGGCGCCGTGCACATCGCCGGGCTGGTGATTCGCGAGGTGCCGCGCCCGGCCAGCAATTTTCGGTCGCGGCAGCATTTTCGCGACTATCTGATCGCCAACAAAACCGTTGCCATCGCGGAAGTGGACACCCGCGCGCTGACCCGCCAGCTGCGCGACACCGGCGCCCAGAACGGCGCGATTCTGGCGGGCGATGACGCCACCGCGGAAAAGGCCATTGCCCTGGCGCGTGGCTTTGCCGGCCTCAAGGGCGCCGATCTTGCCCAGGTGGTCAGCTGCACCGAAGCCTATGAATGGACCACCGGCAGTTGGCAGTTGGCGACCAATGCCGAAACCACCCTGGGCGAGGCGCGATGTCATGTCGTGGTGATCGACTTCGGCGTCAAGCGCAACATGCTGCGCATGCTGGTCGACCGCGGGTGCACGCTGACGGTCGTGCCCGCCAAGACCCCGATCGACGCCATTCTGTCGCTCAAGCCCGACGGCGTGCTGCTCTCCAACGGCCCCGGTGATCCCGAGCCCTGCACCTACGCGATCGCCACCGCGCGTGAACTGATCGCGCGCAAGCTGCCGACCTTCGGCATCTGCCTTGGGCACCAGATTCTCGGTCTTGCTGCAGGCGCGACGACCGTGAAGATGAAGTTTGGCCACCACGGCGCCAACCATCCCGTGCAGGACCTGGCCAGCGGCAAAGTGATGATCACCAGCCAGAATCACGGCTTCGCGGTGGACGATGCGACCCTGCCTGCCAACGTGCGTGTCACCCATCGTTCGCTGTTTGACGGCACCCTGCAGGGCATTGCCCTGACAGACGCGCCGGCCTTCAGCTTCCAGGGCCACCCCGAGGCCAGCCCCGGACCGCACGACGTCGCCCCGCTGTTCGACCGCTTCATTGACCTGATGAGCCGCCCGGTAGCCCCTTGAGCCCCCATGCCCAAACGTACTGACATCAAAAGCATTCTCATCATCGGCGCCGGACCGATCGTGATCGGCCAGGCCTGCGAGTTCGACTACTCGGGCGCACAGGCCTGCAAGGCGCTGCGCGAGGAGGGTTTCCGGGTCATTCTGGTGAACTCCAATCCGGCCACGATCATGACCGACCCGGACATGGCCGACGCCACCTATATCGAGCCGATCCGCTGGCAAACGGTGGCCAAGATCATCGAGCAGGAGCGTCCAGACGCCCTGCTGCCCACCATGGGCGGCCAGACCGCCCTCAACTGCGCACTCGACCTTGCCCGCGAAGGCGTGCTGGAAAAGTTTGGCGTGCAGATGATCGGCGCCAATGCCGAGGCCATCGATCTGGCCGAAGACCGCCAGAAATTCCGCAACGCCATGACCGAGATCGGGCTGGAGTCGGCCCGCTCCGGCGTGGCCCACACCATGGCCGAAGCGCGTGACCTGCAGGCTGACATCGGCTTTCCGGTGATCATTCGCCCCAGCTTCACCCTGGGCGGTTCGGGCGGCGGCATTGCCTACAACGTTGAAGAATTTGACGAAATCGTCACCCGTGGACTCGACCTGTCGCCGACCACTGAAGTGTTGATCGAAGAATCACTGCTCGGCTGGAAAGAGTTCGAGATGGAAGTGGTCCGCGACACCAAGGACAACTGCATCATCATCTGCTCGATCGAGAACTTCGATCCCATGGGCGTGCACACCGGTGACTCGATCACCGTCGCCCCGGCGCAGACCCTCACCGACAAGGAATACCAACTGCTGCGCAACGCCAGTCTGGCCGTGCTGCGGCGGGTCGGCGTGGAAACCGGCGGTTCGAACGTGCAGTTCGCCATCAACCCCGACAACGGGCGCGTGATCATCATCGAGATGAACCCGCGGGTGTCGCGCTCGTCGGCGCTGGCGTCCAAGGCCACCGGTTTTCCCATCGCCAAGGTCGCCGCCAAGCTGGCGGTGGGGTACACGCTGGACGAGCTGAAGAACGAGATCACCGGCGGGGCCACTCCGGCATCGTTCGAGCCCAGCATTGACTACGTTGTCACCAAGATTCCCCGCTTCACCTTCGAGAAATTCCCGCAGGCCGACTCGCGGCTGACCACGCAAATGAAGTCGGTGGGCGAGGTGATGGCCATCGGCCGCAACTTCCAGGAGTCTTTGCACAAGGCGCTGCGGGGGCTGGAAGTGGGCAGCGACGGCTTCGACAACATCCTCGACCTTGAACATGCCGACGCCGAAACCCGTATTCGATCCGAGCTGGCGATTCCCCGCGCGCGGCGCATCTGGTACGTGGGCGAGGCCTTCCGCAAGGGCCTGAGCGTAGAAGAGGTGCACCGGGTGTCGCGCATCGACCCCTGGTTTTTGGAGCAGATCGAAGAGCTGATCGCCGCCGAATCGGTGATCCAGCAGGCGACCCTGGCCGCAATCGATGCGCCCACCCTGCGGCGCTTCAAGCGCATGGGGTTTTCGGACCGTCGCCTCGCCACGCTTTGGAGCACGCACGAGCGTGACGTGCGCGCGAAGCGCCTGGCGCTGGACGTGCGTCCGGTGTTCAAGCGGGTCGACACCTGCGCGGCCGAATTCCCGACCTCCACCGCCTACCTGTATTCAACCTACGACCAGGAATGCGAGGCCGCGCCCACCCATCGCGACAAGATCATGATTCTGGGCGGCGGTCCCAACCGCATCGGGCAGGGTATCGAGTTCGATTATTGCTGCGTGCACGCCGCGCTGGCCCTGCGTGAAGACGGCTTCGAAACGCTGATGGTCAACTGCAACCCCGAAACGGTTTCAACCGACTTCGACACCTCGGACCGCCTGTACTTCGAGCCGCTCACGTTCGAAGACGTCATGGCCATCATCGACGTCGAAAAACCCAAGGGCGTGATCGTGCAGTTCGGCGGCCAAACGCCGCTGAAGCTGGCGCGTCAGCTGGAAGCGGCGGGCGCGCCCATCATCGGCACCTCGCCCGATGCCATTGACCTGGCCGAAGACCGCGACCGCTTCCAGAAGCTGGTCAAGCAGCTCAACCTGTTGCAGCCGCCGAACGGCACGGCCACCTCGCTGGAACAGGCACTGAGCATCGCCGCCGAGGTGGGCTATCCGCTGGTGGTGCGGCCCAGCTACGTGCTGGGCGGCCGGGCCATGGAGATCGTCCATGACGACGACGACCTGAAGCGCTACATGACCGAGGCGGTGCAGGTGTCCAACGACGCGCCGGTGCTGCTCGATCATTTCCTGAATGACGCCATCGAGGTGGACGTGGACGCCCTGGCCGACGGCGAAACCGTGGTCATCGGCGGCATCATGGAGCACATCGAAGAGGCCGGCGTGCACTCGGGCGATTCGTCCTGCGCACTGCCGGCCCACTCACTGCCCGCCGCCACGCTGGACGTCATCCGGACCCAGATCGACCAGTTGGCGCGGGCGCTCAAGGTCGTGGGGCTGATGAACGCGCAGTTCGCGGTGCAGGGCGAGCAGGTGTTTCTGCTGGAAGTGAACCCCCGTGCCTCGCGCACCAGTCCGTTCGTGTCCAAGGCCATCGGCCGGCCCCTCGCCAAGATTGCCGCCCGGGCGATGGCCGGCAAGTCGCTGGTGGCGCAAGGCATCACCGAAGAAATCATCCCGCCCTACTGCTCGGTGAAGGAAGCGGTGTTTCCCTTCGCCAAGTTCCCCGGCGTTGACCCGCTGTTGGGGCCCGAGATGCGTTCCACCGGCGAGGTGATGGGGGTCGGCCAGCACTTTGGCGAGGCCTTCAACAAGGCCTTGCTGGCGGCGGGCATGGAAATGCCGTCCAGCGGCAAGGCACTGATTTCGGTGCGCGGCCCCGACAAGCGCAAGGCCGTGGAGCTGGGGCAGTTGCTGACGCGCCACGGCTTCACCCTGGCCGCCACCCACGGCACGGCCACGGTGCTCAACCAGGCCGGCATTGCCTGCGAGAGCGTCAACAAGGTCAAGGAAGGGCGGCCGCACTGTGTCGACATGATCAAGAACGGTGAAGTGCAGTTCGTGGTCAATACCACCGAAGGCAAGCAGTCGATCGAAGAGTCGCGCTCCATCCGTGCCGCGGCCATTCAGAACAAGGTCTGCTATTTCACGACCATTGCCGGTGGGTTGGCCGCGGCGCAGGCGCTGCAGCATCGTGACGCGCTCGACGTGAACGCCCTGCAGGCGCTGCACCGCCTGACCCGGCCCGCCTGAAACTTGCCGCCTTCGGGCGGCGTGGTAAGATTTTTGACCATCGACGGCCCCAGCGGCCGTCGTTTTTTTGAGTAATCGTTTTTCGCGCAGGATGAACAACCGGGTGCAACAACCGGTGCCCGCGCGACGAGGCGATGGAGATCCCATGAACAAGAACCCGATGACGGTCAGCGGCGCCGAGAAGCTGCGTGAAGAACTGCGCTACCGCAAAAGCGAGCTGCGCCCGCAGATCATTGCAGCGGTCGAAGAGGCCCGTGCCCACGGAGACCTGAAAGAAAACGCCGAGTATCACGCGGCGCGTGAGCAGCACGGCTTCAATGAAGGTCGCATCACCGAAGTTGAGGCCAAGCTCAGCAGCGCCCAGGTTATCGATGTGACCCAGATCAACGCCCACGGCAAGGTGGTGTTTGGCACCACGGTGGACCTGGCCGACGCCGACACCGGCGAGGAGCTGCGCTACCAGATCGTCGGTGAGGATGAGGCCGACATCAAGGCCGGCATGATCTCGGTGAATTCCCCCATCGCGCGGGCGCTGATCGGCAAGGCCGAGGGCGACGTCGTCGACGTGAAGGTGCCCAGCGGCATACGGCAGCTCGAAATCGTTGCGCTGCACTACGTCTAAGCGAAGGCTGGAGCGGCGCATGCTCCCGGGCGTGCAACGGTGAGCCGTAAGCGCAGCGCCAGCTCGGCCCGCTGGCTGGCCGAGCACCAGAACGACCCTTATGTGGTCGAGGCGCGCAAACGGGGCTACCGCTCACGCGCCATCTTCAAGCTGGAAGAGATTCAGCAGCGCGACCGCATTCTGCGGCAGGGCATGGTCGTGGTGGATCTGGGGGCCGCACCGGGCAGTTGGTCACAGTACGCGCGCCCGCTGCTGGGGCCGTCAGGCCACCTGTTCGCGCTTGACATTCTGGAGATGGATGGACTGCCCGATGTCGATTTCATCTGCGGCGATTTTCGCGAACAGGCCGTGCTTGACGCCTTGCAGGCCAAGGTCGGTGCGCGGGCGGTCGATGTCGTGTTGTCCGACATCGCGCCGAACCTTTCGGGAATTGGCACCGTCGATCAGACCGCCAGTATCTATCTCTGCGAACTGGCCTTAATGTTTGCGCTTGAAAATCTCAAACCCGGGGGCACATTCTTGGTGAAGGTTTTCCAAGGCGAAGGGTTCGAGGGTTACTTGAAGCAGGTGCGTGAAGGGTTCTCGCAAGTGACCATTCGCAAGCCAAAATCGAGCCGGCCCCGCTCCAAAGAAGTCTATCTGTTGGCGCGGTCGCGCCGTCCGGTGTAGGTTGCAGTTTCGAAGTGCCCCAATTTCAGGTATCCGGCATTGAACGATCTAGCGAAGAATTTACTGTTATGGGTGGTCATTCTCGTCGTGCTGATGAGCGTGTTCCAAGGCTTTTCGGGCGGCGGCAGCGCCAAGCCGGAACTGGCCTACTCCGACTTTCTCAATCAGGTGAAGAACGGCAACGTCAGTGACGTGATCATTCAGGACCAGACCATCACCGGCACGTTGCAGAGCGGCAGCGCCTTCACCACCATCAGCCCGGAGACCGACAACCGTTCGATGATCGGCACGCTGATCGAGCACGACGTCAAGTTCGAAGGCGCCGTGCCGCGCGAAACGCCGCTGCTGCTGCAACTGCTGTTCAACGCCTTCCCGATTCTGTTGCTGATCGGTGTGTGGATCTACTTCATGCGCCAGATGCAGGGCGGCGGGGGCGGCGGGCGGGGTGCCATGTCGTTTGGCAAGAGCAAGGCGCGCATGCTCAGCGCCGACCAGGTGAAGATCACCTTTGCCGACGTGGCTGGCGTTGAAGAAGCCAAGCAGGAAGTGAGCGAACTGGTCGACTTCCTCAAGGACCCTGGCAAGTTCCAGAAGCTGGGCGGCAAGATTCCGCGCGGCGTGCTGATGGTAGGGTCGCCCGGTACCGGGAAAACCCTGCTCGCCAAGGCCATTGCCGGCGAAGCCGGCGTGCCGTTCTTCGCGATCTCGGGCTCCGATTTCGTCGAGATGTTCGTGGGCGTGGGCGCCTCGCGTGTCCGCGACATGTTCGAGCAGGCCAAGAAGCACGCCCCGTGCATCATCTTCATCGACGAAATCGATGCCGTGGGCCGTCACCGTGGCGCCGGTCTGGGCGGCGGACATGACGAGCGCGAACAAACGCTCAACCAGTTGCTGGTCGAGATGGACGGCTTCGAAGGCAGCGAGGGCGTCATCGTCATCGCCGCCACCAACCGCCCGGACGTGCTCGACCCCGCACTGCTGCGGCCGGGCCGCTTTGACCGCCAGGTGGTCGTGCCGCTGCCCGACGTACGCGGTCGCGAGCAGATTCTGAAGGTACACATGCGCGCCGTGCCGCTGTCGGACTCGGTCAAGCCGTCGATCATCGCGCGGGCCACGCCCGGCTTCTCCGGCGCTGACCTGGCCAACCTGGTGAACGAGGCAGCGCTGTTTGCCGCCCGGGCCAGCAAGCGCCTGGTGGACCATGACGACTTCGAGCGTGCCAAAGACAAGATCATGATGGGCGCCGAGCGGCGCTCCATGGTGATGAATGACGACGAGAAGAAGCTGACGGCCTACCACGAGGCCGGCCACGCCATCGTGGGTCTCACCGTGCCCGAGCACGACCCGGTCTACAAGGTATCGATCATTCCGCGCGGTCGGGCGCTGGGCGTGACCATGTTCCTGCCCACCGAAGACCGCTACAGCTACACCAAGACGCGACTCAATTCGCAGATCGCATCGCTGTTCGGCGGGCGGCTGGCTGAAGAGATCATCTTCGGGCTCGACAAGGTGACCACCGGCGCCTCCAACGACATCGAACGTGCGACCGAGATTGCCCGCAACATGGTGACCAAGTGGGGGTTGTCTGACCGGCTTGGCCCGCTGTCATATTCCGAGGACAACGGCGAGGTGTTTCTGGGGCGCAGCGTGACGCAGACCAAGAACATCTCGGACGAGACCTCGCATGTCATCGATCTGGAGATTCGCGAGGTCATCGACGGCAACTATCGGCGTGCCAAGCAGATTCTCGAAAACAACCTCGACAAGCTGCATTGCATGGCCGAAGCCCTGATCAAGTACGAGACCATCGACAGCGAACAGATCGCCCGTCTCATGAAGGGCGAGCCGCCGGGTGAGCCGAGCTCGTGGTCCGAGTCCTCCGGCCCGCCGCCCAGCCCGCCGCCGACGGCTCCGGCCACCGACGCGGGGGGTGCCACTGCGCCGGGTGCCGCGCCACGCCCGGCCAGCCAGCCCTGATCAGGGGGCTGCAGGCTGTCCCCAAAGAGCCGCGTCATGCGGCTCTTTTCATGTATCAGGCTCCGTGACGCGTTTCCTGCAACTCAAGACCCGTCGGCTGGAATTGGGCACGCCCAAGGTGATGGGCATTGTCAACGTCACCCCCGACTCGTTCTCCGACGGCGGTCGTCATCTGGGCGTCGATGCCGCGATTGCGCACGCGCGACGCCTGGTGAACGACGGAGCCGCAATTCTGGATGTCGGCGGTGAGTCCACGCGGCCGGGTGCGCTGCACGTCAGTGAGCAGACCGAGCTCGATCGGGTGATGCCGGTCATCGAGGCCCTGGTGGCACGATTCGATGTGCCGGTCTCGGTCGACACCAGCACCCCGGCCCTGATGCGCGCCGCCGGGGCGGCCGGCGCCGAAATAATCAACGATGTGCGTGCCCTGCAGCGGCCCGGTGCGGTCGCGGCGGCCGTTGAGACCGGCCTGGCGGTCTGCTTGATGCACATGCAGGGTGATCCGGCGACCATGCAGGCGGCCCCGGCCTATGCGCGCCCGGTTCTGGACGAGGTGCTCGACTTTTTCAGGCAGCGACTGCAGGCCGCGCGTGATGCGGGGATCCCCGCCGAGCGCATTGCCCTCGACCCTGGCATCGGCTTCGGCAAGACCCTCGGGCACAACCTGGCCGTGCTGGCGGCCACCGCAGAACTTGTGGCCCTGGGATATCCGCTGCTGGTGGGGGTTTCGCGCAAATCGATGTTCGGCCAGTTGCTGGGGCTGCCCGTGGAGGCCCGCGATCCCGCCAGCGCGGTGACGGCGGCGCTGCTGGTGGCGCAGGGGGCCAGCATCATTCGCAGCCATGAAGTTGCGCACACCGTGCAGGCGCTGGACATCGCCACCGCACTGCGCGACGCGCGATAATCCGGACTGATCTATGTCAGTGGGGCAGGGGATGGCGCGACGTTACTTTGGAACCGATGGCATCCGCGGGCGGGTAGGGGTCACGCCGATGACGGCCGAGTTCGCCGTCAAGCTCGGCTGGGCCGCCGGGCGGGTGCTGGGCGGGGCCGATGGCGCGCGCGTGGTGATCGGCAAGGACACCCGGCGGTCGGGCTACCTGCTGGAGTCGGCGCTCGAGGCCGGGCTTTCCAGTGCCGGCGTCGAAGTGCTGCTGTTGGGACCAATCCCGACACCGGCGGTGGCCTATCTCACCCGCGCGCTGCGGGCGGATGCCGGCATCGTCATTTCCGCGTCGCACAATCCGCATTACGACAACGGCGTGAAGTTTTTCGGCCCGCAGGGCGGCAAGCTCAGTGACGCCATCGAGGCGGACATTGAAGCGCTCATGGCACAGCCCATGGAAACCGTGGCGCCAGAAACCATCGGTCTTGCCCGCCGCATCGATGACGCGCAGGGCCGGTACATCGAATACTGCAAGGCCAGCTTTGGCGACGGTCGTCTGGACGGACTGCGCATCGTGCTGGATTGCGCGAACGGCGCGGCCTACCGCACCGCGCCGGCCACCTTTGACGAGTTGGGCGCCGAGGTGGTTGAGGTCATCGGGGGCGAGCCCAACGGCTTCAATATCAACCTTGACTGCGGCAGCACCCACCTGGAGGCCCTGCAGGCGGCGGTGCGCCGGCATGGCGCAGATCTGGGGATCGCGCTCGACGGTGATGCCGATCGCTGTCTGCTCGTGGATGCCGATGGCGAGGTGGTCGATGGCGACCAGATTCTCTACGTGCTGGCCATCGACCGTCACCAGCGCAAGCTGCTCAGCGGGCCCGTGGTCGGCACGCTGATGAGCAATCTCGGTCTTGAGCAGGCCTTGCGCGCGCGGGGCATCGATTTCGAGCGGGCCGCCGTGGGCGATCGCTATGTCATGGAGCGGCTGAACGCCAGCGCCGGGTCGCTGGGCGGTGAGACCTCGGGTCATACCCTGTGCCTCGACAAATCCTCGACCGGCGATGGCTGTGTGACCGCTTTGCAGGTGCTCTCGATCATGATGGGGGCCGGGTGTACACTCCGCGCGCTCGTCAGAGACATGCAGAAGTGCCCACAAGTGCTGATCAATGTCAGGGTGACCGCAGCGGCCAGACCCCTGCTTGAGGCGCCGGCCGTCAAGGCTGCGGAAGCGGCCGCCGTCACCGCCCTGGCCGGTCGAGGGCGTGTGCTGCTCCGGGCCTCGGGGACCGAGCCGCTGATTCGGGTGATGGTCGAGGCGGTGGATGCCGCTGCCGCCCAGCAACATGCACAAACCTTAGCCGATGCCGTGCGTGACGCGGCAGCATCGGCGCACGCGTAAACGAGGAGGGAGAATATGAAACGCAGCCTCACGGTGATGGGAAACTGGAAGATGAACGGCACGCGGGGTGACAACGAGTCGCTGCTGCGTGAACTGGTGTTCGAGGTCAAGAAATTTCCGTCGGTCGAAGTGGCGGTGTTTCCGCCCGCCGTTTTCATCGACGCGGTGGCGCAGCAGTTGGTGGGCAGTCCGATTCGGGTTGGCGCGCAGGATGTGTGTGAGCAACTCAAACCCGGCGCGTTCACGGGCGAGATTCTGGGCGCCATGCTCAAGGAACTGGGTTGTCGCTATGCCCTGGTGGGGCACTCGGAGCGCCGCCATGTGTATGGCGAAACCGACGAGCGGGTGGCGGCCAAGTTTGCCGCGGCCCAACACAGCGGCCTGACCCCGGTGCTCTGTGTGGGCGAGCAGCTCGAAGATCGTGAAGGCGGGCAAACCGAAGCCGTGCTGGATCGTCAGCTGTTGGCCGTCATCGACCAGGCGGGCATCGCCAGTCTGCGCGGCGCGCTGATCGCCTATGAGCCGGTCTGGGCCATTGGCACCGGCAAGACGGCCAGCCCCCAACAGGCGCAGGCGGCGCATGCGCACATTCGTGGGCTGATCGCCGCGCGGGATGCTAAAATCGCCGGCTCCATCGCCATCCTGTACGGCGGCAGTGTCAAGGCGGACAACGCAGCCGAGCTGTTTGCCCAGCCCGATGTCGATGGTGGCCTGATTGGCGGCGCATCGCTCAAGGCTTCCGAATTTCTTGCGATCTGCGGCGCTGCGCAGGCGCTTCACGACGAGTAGAGTTTATGTACACCGCATTGGTCATTGTCCAGGTTCTTATCGCGATCGGGCTGGTTACGCTGATTCTTCTGCAGCACGGCAAGGGAGCCGATGCCGGCGCCGCCTTTGGTGCCGGGGCCTCCGGCACGGTGTTTGGCGCGCGGGGCGCGTCCAATTTCCTGTCGCGTGCCACGGCGTGGCTGGCCACCGGTTTTTTTGTGATCAGCCTGGCGCTGGCCTACGTCGTGCAGACAGCGGCACCCGGCGGCAGTTCGATCGTTGACAAGATGGGTGCCGCCCCGGAAGCGGCCACCCCGGCGGCGCCCGAAGCCCCCGCCCAGCCGGTGATCCCCGAATAAGGCAACGGCAGTACAAAAGTCGGCAGATGCGCTTGGAGTCGGGCGCATTCTTCTCTATAATCCGCCACCCGATCAGGACCCATGTGGTGGAATTGGTAGACACGCTACCTTGAGGTGGTAGTGGCGAGAGCCTTGGGAGTTCGAGTCTCCCCGTGGGTACCAAGGTCGGGTATTGCAGTGATTTCGACAAAATTCAGGGCTGTGCCGATGATCGGCTCAGCCCTTTTTTGTGGGCGCAAGCCCGAGGTACCGGATTGAGAGCGCGCGATGCGCATGCATCCCCTGACCGCGCCAAGGACTCCGGGTTGTATCGGGCCTCGGCGGCTGTCGAGCCAGCGGCCTTCCTGGCGGAACACGCGGCTGCGTTGATCCAGGGCTGACTGGCGTTCGACCAGTAGGTGGGCATGCACGCTGCGCCCACGTTCGTCCACAGGCTGTTGCCGAGGCGCATGGTCCGCCACGACTGTTCCAGTCCGGCAGATACAGAAAATAGCGATCCGTGCCCTGCTCGAATGCTTGCCCGACCGCACGGCCTAGCGGGTTGGACACGAAATACAGATAGGTGCCGAGATGAAAGCTGACCGCCTTTCAGTGCGGACCGCTCCCCGCCAGAATGCGGGGGTGCCGGGGTCGATCACGATTTCCTCCACGGCCTGCGCGGTACAGGCCGCCCGCCGGTGACACCTTGCTGATTGCCCGAGAAGCTGCGTGCCAGGCGGATTTCATCTGAAACCCAGTACTGCAGCGCCTGATCCTGGCTGCGATCGCACCGCCATTGCCAGGCCAGGCTGTCGGTGTAGGCCAGACGTTCGGCGTGGGTGTCGGTGGGTCTTGAGGCGCAGGCCGATGCCAGCAAACCGGCCGCCAAGGCCACTCCGAAGGTCCATTGCATCGTGTCTCCCCCCGCCATGCGCCGAAGTGTAGCGTGAGGCCCGGTTAAACTTGGCGCATGGAATCCCGTCAAGATGACCCGGTCGCCTCCCCTTGTGTCGGGCTGTGCGCGCTCAATCCCGCGCGGGTGTGCGCCGGATGCGGCCGGCACATTGACGAGATCGTGGGCTGGTCGACGGCCGGTCACGATCAGCGCCGCAATTGGCGGGACGCGGCGCGACAGCGGCTCGCTATAATCGCCGCTTCTTCCGCATCACCGGGGTCGTGATGAGTCGAATGCTGGCCCATTTGGGATTGCTGACCTACGTGCTGGCCGCGCTGGCCGCGCTGCTGATCTGGTTGCCCAACTTTGTGGTGGTCAACGACCATCTGCCGGCCGAATGGAGCTGGCGCTATGTGGCGGGGTCGGGCGTTCCGCTGGGGCTGCTGCTGGTGACCATCGCCGCCCGCCAATCGATCGCGCCGACCTTCAGACTGCTGCTGCTGTTCGAGGGCATCGCCGCGATCCTGGTCTGGTTGCTGTGCCTGAAGGCGTTTCACTATCCGCCGCAGGCCAACTTCTTCTGTTCGCTGCAGGTAGGCATCAGCATCCTGTTCGGGCTGCTGAACCTGATCGGTTATCGACGCGAGTTGAACCAGATCACGCGTGCCCGCATTCGCAACTGAGCGCCTCCTGATATGGCCCGTTTACAGATTGATCGTTCGCACTACGGCTTTTGGCACGCGGTTGCCACGCGTTGGGGTGACCAGGACCCGTTGGGGCATGTGAACAACACCCGCTTCTATGCCTTCGACGAGGACGCACGAACCGCTTACTTCGGTGCGCTTTGGGGTGATGACCCCAAGTTCTGGCAAGAATACGGGTTGATTCTCGGGCGCTTGTCCTGCGACTTCGTGGCGCAACTCAAGCACCCGGCAACGGTCGACATTGGCCTTCGCATCCGGCGGCTGGGCAGCAGCAGCCTCTGCACCGAAGGCGCGATGTTCGACGGCGACCGGCTGGTGGCGGTCACCGAAGGCGTGGTGGTCTGGTTTGACTACAAGGCGCAGAAGCCCGCGCGGATTCCCGACGCGGTGCGCGCCAAGGTCATGGCACGGGAACCCGTGGCGCCCGAGTCTTAAAGCGACTCGGCCTGGCGCGCGGCGTTGCCGACGTAGTCGCCAGGCGTCATGGCCATGAGGCGTGCCTTTTCGCCGTCAGGCAGATCAAGGGTCTGGATGAATCCCCGCAAGGCATCGCGGCCCAAGCGAGTGCCTCGGGTGAGGCGCTTGAGCTGCTCGTAAGGTTCGGGCAGGCCGTAGCGGCGCATGACGGTCTGGATGGCTTCGCCCAGCACCTCCCAATTCTGGTCAAGGTCTTGCCCCATGCGCCAGGCGTCGGCTTCCAGCTTGCCGATGCCCTTCAGCAACGACTCGAAACCAACCACCGCGTGCGCCACCCCGACGCCGAGGTTGCGCAGGGTGGTGGAGTCGGTGAGGTCGCGCTGCCAGCGCGATACCGGCAGCTTCTCGGCCAGAAAGGTGAGTACCGCGTTGGCCATGCCGAAGTTGCCCTCGGCGTTTTCGAAGTCGATCGGGTTGACCTTGTGCGGCATGGTTGAACTGCCCACTTCGCCGGCCACGGTGCGCTGCTTGAAGTACCCCAGCGAGATGTAGCCCCAGACATCACGGGCGAAGTCCACCAGAATGGTATTCGCACGCGTCAGTGCATGGAAGTACTCGGCGATGTAGTCGTGTGGCTCGATCTGGGTGGTTGCCGGGCTGGGCGTGAGGCCGAGGCCCGTGATCACCCCGGCGGAAAAGGCCGCCCAGTCAACCTCGGGATAGGCTGCAAGGTGCGCGTTGTAGTTGCCCACCGCGCCGTTCATCTTCGCCAGCAGCGGCACCGCCGCCAGTTGCTCGCGTTGCCGCGCCAGGCGCGCCTTGAAAATCACCATTTCCTTGCCCAGCGTGGTCGGCGACGCCGGCTGGCCGTGGGTGCGCGACAGCATCGGCTGCTCGGCATAGCTGCGGGCGAGGCCCTCGAAGGCGTTCAGGGTGCGATCGAGCAGCGGCAGCAGCACCTGTTTGCGCGCATCGCGCAGCATCAGCGCGTGGGCCAGGTTGTTGATGTCTTCAGAGGTGCAGGCGAAGTGGATGAACTCCTTGATCGCCGCCAGTTCAGGCTGTGAAGCCACCTTTTCTTTGAGGAAATACTCCACCGCCTTGACGTCGTGATTGGTGGTTTCCTCAATCGTTTTCACGCGCTGGGCGTCATCGATGTCGAAGTTGTCGATCAGCGTGTCGAGCTTGGCCAGCGCGGCCGGCGACAGGGCGGGGACTTCGGGAATGCCCGGGTGCGCGGCCAGTGCCTGCAGCCAGCGGACCTCGCCCATCACGCGGTAGCGGATCAATCCGTACTCGGAGAAAATGGCCCGCAGGGCGACGGTTTTCACCGCATAGCGGCCATCGATGGGGGAAATGGCCGAAAGTGACGTGAGGTTCATGGGTCAACGCTTGGTAGTCTGGGGTGCATTTTAACGTTAAGGGCCGCCATGACTGACACCGCACCCCTCTGGGGCACCCAAACGCAGCTGGCAGTTGAGAATTTTCCGATCTCGGGCGAGCGCCTGCACCCGGCCTTCATTCGTGCCCTGGGTGCGGTGAAGGCCGCCGCTGCCGAGTCCAACCTCGCCTGCTCGGCCTTGCCGGCGTCGGTCGCGAAGGCCATTGCCGCGGCCGCGGGCGCCATTGCAGAAGGGCGATACGCCGACCAGTTCCCGGTGGACGTGTTTCAGACCGGGTCCGGCACCTCGACCAACATGAATGCCAACGAGGTCATTGCCGCGCTGGCCAGCCAGGCGCTCGGGCAGGCGGTGCACCCCAACGATCATGTCAACGCCAGCCAGTCGTCGAACGATGTCATCCCCACCACCGCGCATGTGGCCGCGGCGGTGATGCTGGACCAGTCACTGCTGCCGGCACTGGCGGATTTGCGCGCCGCCATCCAGACACGGGTGGACGCCCTGGGCAACACCATCAAGACCGGCCGCACGCATTTGATGGATGCCATGCCCATCAGCCTCGGGCAGGAGCTGTCCGGCTGGGCGCAACAGGTCGCCAGCGCCGAGGCGCGGCTTGGCGCGGTGCAGCTGCGCCTGCACCGCCTGGCGGTGGGCGGCACGGCTGTGGGCACCGGGCTGAACGCGCCCCCGACCTACGCCGAGGGGGTGTGCCAGGCGCTGCGGCAGCGTTATCGGTTGGACTTTGGCGTTGCGCAAAACCACTTCGAGGCGCTGTCGAGCCTCGACACGCTGGCCGAACTGTCGGGCCAGCTCAAGGTGCTGGCCGGCAGCTTGATGAAGATCTCGAACGACCTGCGCTGGATGAACAGCGGCCCGCTGGCGGGCTTGGCCGAGATCGCCTTGCCGGCCCTGCAGGCCGGCTCCAGCATCATGCCGGGCAAGGTCAATCCGGTGATTCCAGAGGCGGTGTGCATGGTCTGCGCCCGGGTGATCGGCAACGACGCTGCCGTGACCATTGCCGCGCAATCCGGCAACTTTCAGCTCAACGTGATGTGGCCGGTGGCCATACAGAGCGTATTGAACAGCCTCGACCTGCTCAGTGCCGCGAGCCGGCAGTTGGGCGCCCAGGCCATCGCCCGGTTCACGGTCAATCAGGCGCGGCTCGATGACGCGCTGCGGCGCAATCCGATTCTGGTGACCGCACTGAACCAGCGCATCGGCTACGAGGCGGGCAGCCGCATCGCCAAGCGCGCCTACGCCGAAGGGCGCCCGGTGCTTGATGTGGCCGAAGAAGACACCGAGCTGTCACGCGACGAACTGGCGCGTCTGCTCGACCCGGCGGGGCTGATCGGGCCGTCGGGCAAGGCTGCGGATTAGCGGTCTCAGCGGTGGTCTGGCTACACTGCGCGTCCGATTTTTCAGCAAGCTCCCCAGTCGATGACCACCATCCGCCAGGCTGACTTCATCCAGTCCATTGAAGACGCATTCCAGTACATCAGTTGCTACCACCCACTGGACTACATACAGGCACTGGGCAAGGCCTGGGAGCGGGAAGAAAGCCCGGCCGCCAAAGACGCGATCGCACAGATTCTGACCAACTCGCGGATGAGCGCCGAAGGTCGTCGCCCGATCTGCCAGGACACGGGCATCGCCACCGTGTTTCTGAAAGTGGGCATGCACCTGCGCTGGGACGCGACCATGAGCGTCACCGACATGGTCAACGAAGGCGTGCGCCGCGCCTACAACAATGCCGACAACAAGCTGCGCGCCTCGGTGCTGGCCGACCCGGCGGGCACGCGCAAGAACACGCAGGACAACACGCCCGCGGTCATCCACACCGAAATCGTCGCAGGCGATGGCCTTGAGGTGATCTGCGCCGCCAAGGGGGGCGGTTCTGAAGCCAAGGCAAAGATGGCGATGCTCAATCCGTCCGACTCCATCGTCGACTGGGTGATCAAGACCGTTCCGACGATGGGCGCCGGCTGGTGTCCGCCCGGCATACTCGGCATCGGCATCGGCGGCACGCCGGAAAAAGCCATGCTGATGGCCAAGGAATCGTTGATGGCGCCGGTCGACATTCACGATCTGATCGAGCGTGGCGCGAGCAACCGCGCCGAAGAGCTGCGACTGGAACTGTTTGACAAGGTCAACGGCCTGGGCATCGGCGCGCAGGGGCTCGGCGGCCTGACCACCGTGGTCGATGTCAAAGTGCTCGACTGCCCGACCCACGCCGCCAACCTGCCGGTGGCGATGATTCCCAACTGTGCGGCAACCCGCCACGTGCACTTTCACCTGCACGGCGATGGCCCGGCCGAACTGCCGGTGCCGCGTCTTGAAGACTGGCCGCAGGTGACCTGGAAGGCCAACCTTGAAACCTCGACGCGCGTCGATCTCGACCGCCTGACGCAGGACGAAGTGGCCCGCTGGAAGCCCGGCCAGACCCTGCTGTTGAACGGCAAAATGCTCACCGGCCGTGATGCGGCCCACAAGCGCATCGCCGACATGCTCGCCAAGGGGCAGAAATTGCCCGTGGACTTCACCAACCGCGTCATCTATTACGTCGGCCCGGTGGACCCGGTGCGCGACGAGGTGGTGGGCCCGGCTGGCCCCACCACCGCGACCCGCATGGACAAATTCACCGAAATCATGCTGGGCCAGACCGGCCTCATCGCCATGGTGGGCAAGGCCGAGCGCGGCCCTGTGGCCATTGAATCGATCAAGAAGCATCGCAGTGCCTATCTGATGGCGGTGGGCGGTGCGGCCTATCTGGTGGCCAAGGCCATTCGCGGCGCCAAGGTGGTCGGCTTTGAAGACCTGGGCATGGAGGCCATCTACGAATTCGACGTGCAGGACATGCCGGTGACCGTGGCGGTGGACGCCACCGGCGAGTCAGTGCACCAGACCGGACCCAAGCTCTGGCAGGGCCGCATCGGCAAGATCCCGGTTGTGGCCGCCTGAACGCCTTACGCTGCCCCCTTCGCAAGACGAGATTCCGATGACTCACGCGTATCGTCCGCTGCAATTTCTGGGTTTTCTCGGCTGTGTGGCGGGGCTTGGCTTTGCCTTGTACCTGGAGCACTTTCATGGGCTTGAGCCCTGCCCAATGTGCATTTTCCAGCGCGTGGCAATGCTGGCGACGGGGTTGGTGTTCTTGCTCGCCGGGCTGCACGGGCCGCGACGCGGCGGCCGCGGCTTTTACGCTTTTCTGGCGCTGCTGACGTCCAGTGCCGGGGCGTTCGTGGCCGGGCGTCACGTCTGGCTGCAATCCTTGCCGGCCGATCAGGTGCCGGCCTGCGGGCCGACCCTCGATTACCTGATGGACGTCATGCCGTTCGCCGAAGTGCTGTCCACCGTGCTGCGTGGTGACGGCAACTGCGCGGTGATTGATGCCGCGTGGCTGGGCATCAGCCTGCCGGGCTGGACCCTGATCGCCTTCATCGGCCTCGCCGTGTACGCCGTTGCCGTGCCCGTGCTGGCCCGTCAGCCTTTCGACCGCCTCGATTGAGGCCGTTCATTCTTTCGCATTCACGGGTACTTTCATGAGCGCTTTCGCAACCACCGATCTTTGTGACGATCACGCCGACCTGCAGGTCTGCGAGCCCATCTTCCTCGACTTCGGCGGTGCCATTGCCTTTGCCGGGCCAATCAAGACCTTGAAGGTCTTTGAAGACAACGCCCTGGTGCGCAGCACGCTCGAGCAGCCGGGCCGCGGGCAGGTGCTGGTCGTGGATGGCGGCGGCTCCATGCGCTGCGCCCTGGTGGGCGGCAATATCGGCGCGCTGGCCGAGAAGAATGACTGGGCAGGCGTGGTCGTCAACGGCTGCGTGCGCGACAGCGAAGAGCTGGCCGAGCAGGAAGTGGGCATCAAGGCCTTGGCGACGCATCCGCGCAAGAGCGAGAAGGGCCTGCACACCGGTCATGTGGATCGCGTGGTCGAATTCGCCGGCGTGCGCTTCGTGCCCGGCGCCTGGCTTTACGCCGATGCCGACGGCATCGTGGTCGCCGAATCGGCGGTCCACAAAGGCTGAGCAAGCGGACCCGCTGCCGCACAAGGCCGCTGCCGTCTTGTTGCACTGCGGCAATCGGATATAATGCCCGACTTTGCCGTGCCGGCTCGCGCAGGTGAGCTGACACGACACGTCGGCAGTGACCCGTGCATCGTCTCGATCACAAGGCACGTTTGCCGGGGATGCGTTGGCTAAAAGCGTTCAGACGGAGCAAGGGCGTCATCCGCCTTGCCTGATCGGGTCGCTCAGCCAGTTGTCCGATTGCTGGCCCCCTACCCATTTTTCACCCACAGGAACGGTTGAACATGACCCGTGACGAGCAGATCAAGGCCCTTGAACAAGACTGGGCAACGAACCCCCGCTGGAAAAACGTCAAGCGCAATTACAGCGCGGCAGATGTGGTCCGTCTGCGCGGCAGCCTGAATGTCGAGCACACGCTCGCCAAGCGTGGCGCCGAAAAGCTCTGGAAGCTCGTCAATGGCGAAGCCAAGAAAGGTTATGTGAACGCGTTTGGCGCGATCACCGCAGGTCAGGCCATGCAGCAGGCCAAGGCCGGCCTCGAAGCCGTGTACCTGTCCGGCTGGCAGGTCGCTGCCGACGGCAACACCAGCGAAACCATGTACCCCGACCAGTCGCTCTATGCGTATGACTCGGTGCCGACCATGGTTCGCCGCATCAACAACACCTTCAAGCGCGCTGACGAGATCCAGTGGGCCAAGGGCATCGAGGCGGGTCACAAAGACTTCGTCGACTACTTCCTGCCGGTCGTGGCCGACGCCGAAGCCGGTTTCGGCGGCGTGCTCAACGCCTTCGAGCTGATGAAGAACATGATCGGCGCGGGCGCGGCCGGCGTGCACTTCGAAGACCAGCTGGCTGCGGTGAAGAAGTGCGGTCACATGGGCGGCAAGGTGTTGGTGCCGACCTCCGAAGCCTGCGAAAAGCTCACCGCCGCGCGCTTTGCCGCCGACGTGATGGGCGTGCCGACCATCGTGCTGGCCCGTACTGATGCCGAGGCCGCCAACCTGATCACCTCCGACCATGATGCGAACGACAAGCCGTTCCTCACCGGCGAGCGCACCCAGGAAGGCTTCTACCGCGTCAAGAATGGCCTTGAGCAGGCCATCAGCCGCGGCGTGGCCTACGCCCCGTATGCCGACCTCGTCTGGTGCGAAACCGGCGTTCCCGACATCGGCTTTGCGCGTGAATTCGCCCAGGCCGTGCTCAAGGAAAACCCCGGCAAGCTGCTGAGCTACAACTGCTCGCCGTCGTTCAACTGGAAGAAGAACCTCAACGACAAGCAGATCGCCAGCTTCCAGGAAGACCTGTCGGCGCTGGGCTACAAGTACCAGTTCATCACTCTGGCCGGCATTCACGTCAACTGGTACAACACCTTCCAGTTCGCCCACGCCTATGCGCGCGGCGAAGGCATGAAGCACTACACCGAAATGGTGCAGGAACCCGAATTCGCCGCACGCGAAAAGGGCTACACCTTCGTGTCGCACCAGCAGGAAGTCGGTGCCGGTTACTTCGACGACGTCACCACCGTCATCCAGGGCGGCAGCTCCTCGGTCAAAGCCCTCACCGGCTCCACCGAAGAGGAACAGTTTCACTGAGCGACAAGCGCCGCTTGAAAGTGTCGATCGTCGCCTGAAAAACGACGATCCTCACCTTAAACGCGGTCGCTGGCCTTAAAAATCCAGCAGAAAAACGTTGCTGATGTTCGAGGCGGTACCAAGGGGAGATGATGTGTCTCCTCCGCATCCGCCCCGGAGCACACAAGAAAGGCCTTGTCTCACGACAGGGCCTTTTTGTCATGTGCCCAACGAGATGCCAAACGTCCTTTTGTGCGAGGGGATCAGGCGTCCGACTGCCTGCTCCGGCACGTGCCGCCTACATTGCGCGGGACGGTCGAGCCCGGCCGTGAACCGCCGACTGCCGGACCCGCCCCGTCCCAGGGGCCACCCTCACGGGTAGCGTTCAGGTGACAGGCAGCTGTACTAAGGTGCAAGAGAACAAGCACTTTGGCGCCCGCGCCGGGTGCGCCTGTCCACCCGGGCCTTTGGCCCGACACCCGAGGAAACGAGAACCATGAACACGTCTGTCAGCGCTTCGCAGACCCCCCTTGATGCAGTGGTCATTGGCGCCGGTTTCGCCGGCCTGTATGCGCTGCACCGCTTGCGCGAAATGGGCCTGAACGTGCAGGGCTTCGAAGCGGGCTCGGGCGTGGCCGGCACCTGGTACTGGAACCGCTACCCGGGTGCGCGTACCGACTCGGCCTCTGAGGTGTACCAGTACTGGTTTTCTGATGCGTTGTTGAAGGACTGGAACTGGAGTGAGCGCTTTCCTGCCCAGGCAGAAACCGAGCGTTATTTGAACTTCGTTGCCGATCGCCTTGATCTGCGGCCGATGATCCGCTTCAACAATCGCGTGACCCATGCGCATTGGGACGCGGCTGCAAACCTGTGGGACGTGCGCACCGACCAGGGGGCCTCGGTGCGGTGCCGTTATCTGCTGTCGTGTCTGGGGCCGCTTTCAGAACCCAAGGTGCCGCCCTTCGAAGGGCACGAGAATTTCAAGGGACGGTTCTTGCACACCTCCCGCTGGCCGAAGGAGGGCATCGATCTGAGCGGCAAGCGGGTGGGGGTGATCGGCACGGGCGCCACCGGCGTGCAGGTGATCCAGACCATCGCCAGCCAAGTGGGCGAGTTGTTCGTTTTTCAACGCACGCCGACCTACGCGATCGCAATGCGCAACACCAAGCTGACCGACGAAGACCGGGCAGCGCTGCGCAGCCGTTACACGGCGCTGGGCGAATGGGTCAAGCATTCGCTCGCCGGCTTTGCCTTCGACATGCAGCGCAAGGCCTGGGCCGACACCACCAAGGCGGAGCGACGCGCCATCTTCGAGGACCTGTATGCCGACGGCTCGTTGGTCATGTGGGGGGGCAACTTTGCCGAGGTACTGGTGGACCCGGTGGCCAACGAAGAGCTGTCGGAGTTCATGCGCGAAAAGATGCGCGCCCGCCTGACCAAACCCGGCGTCGCCGACAAGCTGATTCCGACCTACGGCTTCGGCACGCGGCGCCCGCCGCTGGACTGCGGGTATCTCGAAGCATTCAACCGCGACAACGTGCACCTCATCGACATCAAGGCGGCGCCGATCGAGCGCTTCACCGAGGCCGGCATCCGCACCGCCGACGCCGAATACCCGCTCGACATCATCGTGCTGGCCACCGGGTTTGACGCCGCCACCGGCGCCATCAATGCCATCGACATTCGCGGCCGTGACGGCGTGTCACTCAAGTCGCTCTGGGACCGCGACATCACCACCGCCATGGGCCTGCAGAAGCACGGTTTTCCCAACTTCTTCACCTCCGCTGCGCCGCTGGCCCCGGCCGCCGCCTTCTGCAACGTGCCCACCTGCCTGCAGCAACAGGTGGAATGGATCACCGATTGCGTCGCCCATGTCGAGCAAAACGGCAAGGAAAAGGTCATCGAAGCCACCCAGGCATTCGAAGACAACTGGGTCAAGCACCACGACCAAGTCACCGGCGCAACCCTGATCGCCAAGGCCGATTCCTGGTGGACCGGCGCCAACATCGCGGGCAAACCGCGGCGCGTGTTGTCGTACCTGCACGTGGGCAACTATCGCAAGGCCTGCGATGAGGTGGCCGCCAAGGCCTACGAGGGCTTCGAGATTCGGTGACCGAGGGGCGGGCGCGTGCGTCAGCCACGTTCCGGGCCGCCCCAGAGGGGGCGGCCCCGTGCGGATTCGCGACGGCTCAGCACCTGATCAGGAAATCAGCACCCGCAACCCGCGCAGGGCCAGCAGCGTGATTGCCGCCACGGCGATCACCGTGAATGTGAGGACCATGCCCGTGATCCGGAAGCGGAAATCTTCCTTGAGCTGGCTCACGCCGTAGGCGTGCGACAGCCGCCCGATCAGCAGGCCCAGTCCCAGTGCATGCACCAGCAGCGGCAGGGCATAAAGGGTTTCGATCAGGTAGATCAGGATCAGACTGACGGGCACGTACTCGCTGAAGTTGGCATGCACGCGAATGGCACGCTGCAGGCCCGCGTGCCCGGCGTCACCCAATGCCACGTCCGCCTTTCGTCGCTGGCGGATCGTCAACACGCTGAGGCAGATGAACAGCAGGCCCAGCAGGGCGGCATAAACCGAAGTAATCATGCGGAAGGTTCCGTCAGGGTGGGTGTCAGCAGCGCCTCGGCATGTTGGCCGTGCGCCGGGTAAATCGCAATGCCGATGCTGGCGCCCAGCGGCAGCGGCGCCTCACCGGTCGGCACTTCGAGTCCGTAGTCCTCGCTCAGGCGGGCGCAGAGTTTTTCCCCCAGCGTCAACAGCTCCTGGGGGCTGCCAACGTCATGGGCGATGATGGCGAACTCATCACCGCCCAGACGGGCCACCGTGTCGGACTCTCGGACCATGTGGCCCAGCCGTTCGGCGATCTGCTTCAAAACGCGGTCGCCGGCGTCGTGCCCCAGACGGTCGTTGACCGCCTTGAAGCCGTCAATGTCGATGTAGAGCACCGCGAACGATGACGCATGCCGTGCGCCCAATGACAGCGCCTGGTCCAGACGGTCGCGAAACAAGGCTCGGTTTGGCAGTCCGGTGAGGGGGTCGTGGTGCGCCTGGTGCTGCAGGGCACGTTGCGCGGCCAGCAGTTCGGCGTTGCGCTCGGCAAGGCTGGCCATGGCGTCCTGAAGTTCCAGCCGGCGCTGATGCAGTTCCAGAAACACCCGCACTTTGGAAAGCAGAATGGCGGGCTCCACCGGCTTGGTGATGAAGTCCACCGCGCCCGCCCCGTAGCCCTTGAGACGACTGATGTCGTCGCCGTAGGCGGCGGTCAGAAAAATGATCGGCATGTCGCGGGTGCTCACCTCGTCCTGCAGCAGGGTGGCCACCTCGAATCCGTCCATGCCCGGCATGTTGATGTCGAGCAACACCAGGGCGAATTCATCGTTGAGGCAGGCGCCCAGTGCGGCCTCGCCACTTTCAGCTTCGACCAGATCGGCCGCCACCGCCCGCAGCAGGCGGCGCATGGCAACGAGATTGGCGGGCGTGTCATCCACCACCAGAATTTTGGGCGTGCGTGTGGGGCTCACGGGTGTATGGGTCTCGGGTCAATGAGTTGGGTGATCAGCGCGCCCATCCGCTCCAGGCTGGCCTGGTGATCGGCGCCGGCAAGGGTCAATGCCGCCTGCGGCATGGTGGCGACCTCAGCGGTCGCGGGGGTTTCGACGATGGCGATGCCGCCGCGCTGGCGTATCGCCGCAAGGCCTCGGGCGCCGTCATGGTTGGCGCCGGTCATGATCACGCCGATCAGCCGGGGGCCGTAGGCCATCGCCGCGGTTTCGAACAGCACGTCGATCGAGGGCCGCGCGAAGCTGACGCGCCCGTCCACCGACAACGACAGCTCGCCGCTGGGCTCGACCAGCAGGTGATAACCCGACGGCGCCAACTGCACCACGCCCGGCTCGGGCCGCTCCCGTTCACGGGCCTCGCGCACCGGCCAGGCGCTGCAGGTTTCGAGCAGTCGCGCGAGCCCTTGCAGGTCGTCCGACGCGGTATGGCAGACGACCAGAATCGGCACTTTGCGCGCGGGCCGCAGGGTGGCCAGCACCACCTTCAGTGCATGCAGGCCGCCGGCCGAGCAGCCCATGACCACAGCCTCCGCGGCATTCACGGCGCCCACCAGACTCATGAGGTCTGGAGTCGATAGATGCGCGCCTCGGCGTCCACCGCAACGAACGCCTTGGCGGCCGGTGCAAAGCTGAGGCTCTCGCGGTTGCCCAGGCAGAGAAAGCCGCCGCGCACCAGGCTGTCGCGGAAGCGGCCGAGCACCGCGTTCTGCAGCTCGCGGTTGAAGTAGATGAGCACGTTGCGGCACAGCACCAGCTGCGCCTCGCAGAACACGCCGTCGGTGACCAGATTGTGGTGCGCGAAATGGATGTTGGCTTTCAGGCGGCTGTCGAGACGGATGTGCTCATAGGCGGCGTGGTAATAGTCGCTGAAGCTGCCGCTGCCGCCTGCCTGCCGGTAGGCCAGGGACCATGCGCGGGCCTCGCGCGCGGGGAAAATGCCTTCCTGCGCCTTGGCCAGCGCCGCCTCGTTGATGTCGGTGGCGAAGATCTGGCTGCGCTCGTAAAGCCCCGCCTCTTTGAGCAGGATGGCCAGCGAATACACCTCTTCGCCGGTGGCGCAGCCCGCCTGCCAGATGGTGATGTGCGGCCATGAGGCCAGCACCGGCAGCACCGCTTCGCGCAGACGCTGAAAGATCGGCGGATTGCGGAACATCTCGGTGACGGGCACCGACAGTCCGGCCACCAGGGCCGGTAACGAGGTGCCGCCGCGGCGAATGGCCTTGACCAGTGCCTCGATGCTGGCATGGCCATCGCGCAGCGCAAGCTGCTCGACGCGCCGTTGCAGCGAGGCCCGCGCGTAGCCCGAAAGGTCCATGCCGTGGTGGGTCTGCATGGCCTCGATAAAGGCTTCCAGCGCCTGATGTTCAGGAAGCGGCGCGTCGATCATGCCGCGCTCAACCACACCCGCATCATCGAGAACAGCTTGTCCAGGTCCACCGGTTTGGCAAGGTAATCACTGGCGCCGGCATCGATGCATTTTTCGCGGTCGCCGCGCATCGCTTTTGCCGTCAGCGCGATGATGGGCAGGTGCCGCCACGCGGCCTCCTTGCGGATTTCACGCATGGTGTCGTAGCCATCCATGCCGGGCATCATGATGTCCATCAGCACCAGATCGATGCCGCTGATGCTTTCGAGCTGCTTCAGTGCCTTGTGGCCATCCTGGGCCATCACCACGTTCAGCCCCTTGGCCCGCAGGGCCTTCGACATGGCGAACATGTTGCGCACGTCATCGTCCACCACCAGCACGGTCTTGCCCGACAGGCCGGGGTCGGACTTCTGCACCGCGGCCACCGCCGGGCTGGTGACGGGCCGCAGGCTGTGCAGGAACAGGCTCACCTCATCCAGCAGCCGCTCGGGCGACCGTGCGCCCTTGATCACGATGCTGTCGGTGTAGTTGCGCAGTTTCAGGGTTTCTTCACGCGTCAGTTCGCGGCCGGAATAGACCACCACCGGGGGGGGCGCCTCGAGGCTGGCGGTGTGCTCCAGAAAGCTGAAGCCGTCCATCCCCGGCAGGCCCAGGTCAAGCACCACGCAGTCGACCGGCGGGTCGTGATCGGGGTTGCGCAGCATGTCCAGCGCCGCTTCGGCATCGGCGGCCTCCAGTACTTCCACCTGCTGGCTGCTCAACAGTTTGCGTACCGCCAGACGGGCACCGCTGTCATCGTCGATCACCAGCACCCGGCGCAGCCGGCCCGGCTCGAAATGCTGCAGTCGTTCCAGTGCCGTGCTGAGATCCTTGCGGTCCACCGGCTTGGTCAGAAAGCCCACCGCGCCGGCATCGAGCGCCCGGCCACGTTCTTCGGTGGCCGAAATGAAATGCACCGGAATGGCGCGGGTTTCGGGCTGCGACTTCAACTTCTCGATGACCCCCCAGCCGTCGAGTCCGGGCAGCATCACGTCCAGCAAAATGCCCGCCGGCCTGAAGCGCTGGGCCAGGGCCAGGCCCGATTCGCCATCGGTCGCCACCAATCCGCGCTGGCCGCGTTTGCGCACCGTGTCGAGCAGGATGCGGGCGAACGCGGTGTCATCTTCCACAATGAGAATGACGCTGTCGCCGGGAGCAATCTGGTCTCGGTCGTCGGCCACGGTGGCGGCTGGCAGCGTCGGCACCACGGCCGCGCTGACCGCGTCGCGGCTGAATGACGGGCGGGGCAGGGCGGGGCGGGCGTCGGGCGCCGGCGCCTCGGGCTGCTTGAGTTCGACGCTGAGCGGCAGGGTCACCGTGAAAGTGCTGCCCTGGCCGGCCTCACTGACCAGAGTGATGTCGCCGCCCATGAGCTGGGCCATGCTGCGTGCGATCGACAGGCCCAGACCGGTGCCGCCGTATTGGCGCCGGGTGCTGCCATCGACCTGCTCGAAGGCCTGAAACACCCGCCCGAACGTGTCGGCGGGAATGCCGATGCCCGTATCGACCACATGAAACGCAATCTGCCGGCCATTGGCCCCCGGCGCAATGCGCAGGGTCACGGTGCCTTTGGCGGTGAACTTGAAGGCGTTGCTGAGCAGATTGTTGAGAATCTGTTCGAGTTTGCCCATGTCGGTGTCGATGGCCTCGGGCAGCGCCGGGTCTTGCTCGATGTTGAACGCCAGTTGCTTGTCGCGGGCCACGCTGCGGAAGGTGCGCGTCAGGTTGCTGGTGAGTTCGCTGAGGCGAACCGACTCGATGGACAAGTCCATCTTTCCGGCCTCGATCTTCGACAGGTCGAGAATGTCGTTGATCAGGCGCAGCAGGCTGGTTCCGGCCGAATGGATCACCTCGGCCGATTCCACCTCGTCGGCCGACAGGTTCTGATCATCGTTGTCGGCCAGGCCGCGGGCGAGTATCAGCAGGCTGTTCAGCGGCGTGCGCAGCTCGTGGCTCATGTTGGCCAGAAATTCCGACTTGTACTGGCTGGCCCGCGCCAGTGCCTCGGCCTTTTCCTGCGCGGCACGTTCAGCGGCTTCGACCTGCTGTTTCTGTTCGGTCAGGGCCTCGCTCTGCTCACGCAGTTCTTCATTGGTGGCCTGCAGCTCTTCGGCTTGTACGCGCAATTCCTCTTCCGAGGCCTTGAGCTGTGACGACTGATTTTCCAGCAGCTGGTTCTGGTTGCGCAGCTCGTCCTGCTGGCTGCGCAATTCTTCTTCGGTGGCCCGCAGAGCCTCGGACTGGCGCTGGGTTTCCACCAGCAGGGTTTGCGTGGTCAGCGCGCGGTTCAGGTTTTCGAACGACAGCGCGACCACCGGCAGCAGGCTGTCGAGCAATTGCGTCTGGGTGGCATTGAAGGGCTTGAATGCGGCAAATTCCAGCACGCCCAACAGACGGTCTGCACTGACCAGCGGCAGCACCACCAGCGTGGCTGGCAGGGCTTCGCCGGTGCCGGAGTGGATGGCGGTGTAGTCGGGCGGAATCTGGTCAAGCTGGATCGGCTTGCGCTCGCGGGCGCACTGGCCGACCAGACCTTCGCCCAGTGCGTACTGGGTGGTGACGTGCTTGCGCTGGCGAAAACCGTAGTGGCCCAGCAGACTCAGGCGCTGCCCCTGATCGTCTGCGGCGTAGAACACCGCCACGCCGGCCTCGACCAGAGGCGCCACGGTGGCGGTGACGATGTTGGCGAAGACCTCGCGGTCTTTCTGTTGCTGCAACTGGGCCGACAGTTCGGCCACGTGGTTCTTCACCCAGCCGGTTTGCTGGGTCTCGATCACCAGTCGCTTGAAGGCGTTGAGCGCTCTGGCGATGGCGCCAATTTCGTCCCGGCGTTCCAGGCCCGGCACCTCGATGCGGCGGTCCCCTTCGGCCAGGCGACTCATCAACTCGGTGAGCTGGCTGACCGGTCGGGTGATCTGGTGCAGCGCAAACCACAGCGCCGCCAGGGTCAGCACCACGACGGCGATCACGGCGCCGATGAGAAGGTGCTGAAGTTGGCGCGTCGATTTGGCCAGCGTTTGCAGGCGCTCATCCATCAGGGCGCGCTCGCTGCCCACCAGTTGGCGGGTGAGTTCGGCAATTTTGGCGAGGTCGGCACTGGCGGCATTGAGCTGCGCTTCGCCCGCCGCAAGCACCCGTTTTTCGCGGGCGCTGCCGCCTTCGGCGCGAATCTGCTGCAGTTGCGCCACGTGTGGACGAATGTTCTGGTCAACGTAATGCGCGAAAGCGTCCTGCAGGGCTTTGACCCGTCCGATCTGCGCGCCGTTGTCGACCACCTTCTCGCCCAGTGCCGCGAGGGCGGCCTTGGCCCTGCGTTCAGCGCTTTCCAGGTCGGCCAGGTCTTGGTCGCTGGCCCTCAGGGTGTAGCCACGCACGGCCACCTGCACGTCACGCACGGCAATGACGAGTTCCTGCTCGGCATCGATGACCTCATAGGTGTGCAACGTCCACTCGCGGGCCTCGGTCTGCTGAATGGCCCCCTGAAACACCGCCACCAGCACCAGCAGCAGCACCACCAACAGGGCGCCGAACGCAAGGGCCAGCTTGGTCTGGATGCGCTGGTGTCCCAGCCAGCCAGCGGTCGCGTCGGGTGCGGCTTCGGTGTTGCGCATGATCAATCCCTGAGTGCTGCGAGCAATCGTCATTATGGTGTTGGCGCGATGCTGCGGTAGGTTGCCTGGGTCATCCGCTTCAGGGCCTTGCCCTGCACCTGTGGATGAGCGCCGACCGGCGGCATAAAAAATTTCGCCTGTCAAGCATTTTCGAAAGACAGGCGAAATACTCAAAGTCTATACGGGATAAGGACTTGCGTCTTCTCACCGCCCTCTCGCGCAGTCCCACTCAAAAAGGCCAGGAGCCACATAGTCGCCCCTGAAGAATCCTCAACCTCATGAATCTATTTGAGAAAGAGGCGGTTTTGCACTGCTGGATTTGCCGATAACTGCGATAATTGCATTCAGAAACTGGCGAAATCTGGAGGTATTTCGATGCGTCATCAGGTATCCCCAAGCGAGACGGCGGCAGCCCGTACGGACGACTTCTTTCGTTCTCGTCTGGACCAGATGATCGATCTGCGTCATCCCCTGGTTCGGTTATGTGAGGTGATGCCGTGGACCGTTCTGGAACGGGAACTCTCCGGGGTACTCCCACCCGCGCCCGCCGGGGCTGGCCGTCCCGCCCTGCCGCTGCGGATGGTGATCGGCCTGCTGTACCTGAAGCACGCCTACAACCTCTCTGATGAACAGGTCTGCGCCCGTTGGCTGGAAAACCCCTACTGGCAGTTCTTCTGTGGGGAAGCGATCTTTCAAACCCGCTTCCCCTGTGACCCCAGCTCCCTGACCCGTTTCCGGAATCGCTTGGGGGAGGCCGGTGTTGAAGAACTGCTGGCCCAGACCATCGAAGCCGCCAAGGACCTGAAGGCGGTGCGCAATGCCGATCTGGAACAGATCGTCATTGATTCAACAGTGCAGGAGAAGCATGTCGCCTATCCCACCGACAGCCGCCTGCTGGAGCTTGCTCGGCACAAGCTGGTAAAGGCCGCCAAGGCCGAAGGCATCGCCCTGCGCCAGAGCTACGCCCGCATCGGCCCGGCACTCAAGTTCAAGGCAGGGCGCTATGCCCATGCCAAGCAGTTCAAGCGAATGCGCAGAACCTTGAAGAGTCAGCGCACCCTGCTGGGGCGGCTGATCCGAGAGCTGCACCGCAAGGCCAGCAGCGAGCAAATGCAGCGTCTCGCAGTCCTCCTCGAACGCGCCGAGCGCATCCGTATCCAGAAGCCCAAAGACAAGCACAAGCTCTATGCCTTGCATGCCCCTGAGGTCGAATGCATCGGCAAGGGCAAAGCCCGCCAGCCCTACGAATTCGGCGTCAAAGTCGGCATTGCAGTCACTGCCAAGAAAGGGCTGGTCATCGGCGCCCGCAGCTTTCCCGGCAACCCCTATGACGGCGATACCCTCGACGAGCATCTGGAACAGACCGCCATTCTCACCGGTGTTGTCCCCAAGACCGCCATCGTCGATCTCGGCTACCGGGGTCGGCAGCCTGAACACATCACCGTCGTCCACCGGGGCAAGAAGAAAACGCTGACCCCGCCGCAGATCAGGCTCCTCAAGCGACGCCAGGCCGTCGAACCCACCATCGGGCACCTGAAAGACGGCCACCGCATGCGGCGCTGCTTCCTGAAAGGTCAGATGGGCGATGCCCTGAACGTCGTCCTGGCCGCTGCCGGTTACAACATCCGTTGGCTGATGCGCTGGATCGTATCTTCTTGGGCCAAAATCCTGTCCCTGCTGATCTCACACTGGCGCGAAGCAGAAGCCATTGCCCCACACCAGCGCCTGTCAAGCCAACCTCACGCCACTGTGGCGTGAGGGTTGGTGAATTCTTCAGGGACGACCACATAGGGGCAACGCGATTGCGGGCTCTGGCGCGTCCGGGCGTGCATCCTGCCCCAAGACTGATAAATCCTGATTACGATGCTTCGGTGGCTTCACGATGACGGTAGGTCTCTGCCACGAAATCGATGAACGCCACTGCCGAGGCTACAGCTAGCCGTGCATGGCGAGGCTGTAGACCACGATGCTGGCCGTCACGGCCATGACCGGTTCCGTAAAGCCCCCGCAGTTGGGCCAGGTTGTTGGTAAGTTGGGTAAGGTTGCGGAGGATGAGGCGAATGTTCTCCGCTCCCTTGGCTTCGTCAGTGATACCTTCAGGTACCAATTGGAGTTCCTTGGCGACATTCTTGGTCAAGTTGCCCAGATCATCGGACTTAGTGAATGATACCCCGCGCTTAGTGAGGATAGTCTTACAGCACGACTCGACAAGTTCTTTGGCAGTGCCGATGGCCAAGTCCGGATCGGTGTCGATGGCGCGCTCTAAACGCTCGATGGCCTTGGCCATCCACCCGGCGTCCAGCGCATCGGCCACGGTGCGGGCCCGCAGCACCGAGCGTCCTCCATTGTGGGTAAGTACACGATAAGCGAATCTCGGCCGGCCAGCGATACGCTCTTCCTCAAAGATTTCCCATCCGGCCGGGCGAAGCTGGTCATTGAAATGTGTGACCAATGTGAGGGCCTCGTCTCTGTCCGGGCGAACCACCGGGTTGACGATTTCACAGAGAAAGCTCAAGAAGGTATCCGCAGGACCGTCCAATAGCTTGAATCGACGGTCAGAAAACACCCAGTCGGGCTCCCAGTCTTCATTGTTGATGCAATGCTGCCAGATGTCGCCGGCGGCATCCTTGAACCGGGTGTCGAACGAGGGAAGCTCTTTGAGATCGAAAATCCGGCTCAAGAATTCCACATCGTCCAGCGTTCCATTCCATGCGACGCCTTCAAGGCGAAGGCCGTCCAGAATGTTGACTCGCGTCTGGCGAGGCAGTCCGGATTCTTCGGCACGCCATTCCTTTCTGTAAGCCTTGGCCGGAACGATCTTGGCTGAATACCAGTCTTGCGTTTCGGTCTCTAGAACCGTCTTCAAACGTGCAGTGACTTGCTCCTCCCACTGTGTGCGCCGCACACCCATACGTGCGTAGTCAGAAGGAGGTACTTCAAAGTACACCTCCCAGATACCCGTTCCTCCATTCCAGTTGTCATAGCCTGTCTGTTCCGCACGGGCCGGGTATAGTCGCACGAGTTCCGCCGCCTCAGTCATATCCTCCGCGACCAACAAGGCGTGAACCGTCGCCAGGATTCGATCCAAATCAAGTGTTTCCATGCATAACCATTAACCCTTTACCAGCCGAAGCGCTGCTCCACTCGGCTTTGACTCGGCGCTTGCTGCTCGCCCACCCTTAAGGGCATTCAGCATGAGTCCGAATGTCAACTCATTGATTTCTTCTGGAGAGATTGAAAGCTGATGAGCCACATCAGCCTTACTTAATCCCTCTTGACGTAAAGCAGAGAATATTTTCTCAAGAACAATCGATTTCTCGTGATTGATACTCTCCGGCTCCTTCTGCCTATAACCGGCTTGAGCCAACTGAATGCACAAGGTTCGATAGGTCCAGTCAGTAGTCAGGCCCAGGGCATGAAGACGGTAATTCAGTGCTGCCACAGAAACCGACCAGTGCCTCTTATGCCGAATCAGACTGGAGAGCGTTGCGGACTTCGGAGCCATAGCAAGAACACTAGCTCTTGGCATGAGAAACGCGGAAGCAAACGCGTTGGCTTCGCGCTCCAAATCAGGGCCGTGTGGTTGAGCATGTTGGTGAAGCACTAAATGACCTAACTCATGCGCCGCATCGAACCGACAATGCTCCGCAGACTTAAATGTGTTTAGAAAGACGTATGGACGACCTCCCTTCCACATTGAAAAGGCATCCACCTCCTTCGCGTCAATCGCCAACGAAAACACGCGCACGCCCTTCGACTCTAAAAGGGCGATCATGTTCTTAATTGGCAACTCGCCAATCCCCCAATGCGCCCGGAGCATGTCGGCAGCAGCTTCCGGGTTCTGAGCCGACGAGCGCGAGGGGTAACCCTCCGGCTCACTCGAGTCATAATCCCCAGAAGCAACAGCATTTCCCCCGCCTTCTCGCCCCAGGTCTGGAACATCCGGATTGGGTAGTTCAAACCGAGATTCGATCCACTCATTGAGCAACAAAGCAACAGCACCAGCACCCAAGGCTGAATCACGCTGGGAAGCCGTCATTTTCGACAAAGACCGAAAGCTCGCCACATCAGGGGTTGGGAATTCTGGATCATCTCCAAAGAAGAACGCTTCGGGGAACCGAAGCGTTTCTGAGATTTGTTTAAGTGTGTTGCTTTCGGGTTCCTGAGAGCCAGCCTCATAGCTTGAAACTGATCTTTCGGTTACTCCAATGTGTTTAGCTAGCTCGCGCTTCTTCATGCCTCTTCGTTTTCGGGCAAGGCTCAGTCTCAATGGATTGAACATGACAACCTCGTCATGCTTTACGACGAATATCGATTTCGATGTCCGGTCCGCTGGGCGGATAGATCTCCACCAAATCATCATCGAACGGAATACTACCGAGGATGATTCGTTCAGACCATTCAGATATTTTTCCGTCTTTGCCGATGCTCGACGGGCGCGACAACTCAAGGCGAATCTCACCACGTACCGTATCGGTATGGTGCATCAAAACCCAGGTTTGCTTTCCATCAGCCTCATCTTGGATGTCCGGAGGCAATTTCTCAAACAACTCCAACTGACGATTAGCCTCAATAGCTTCGACCGTATTGCGCCCCTTCTTGGAACGGTTGCAAGGGTGTGCGGATGGATTGCCGGTCGCTTCGTCGCCCGACGCTACAGTGATAGCCAACCCCCGTTCCTCGTGAACCGTCAACGCATAACTTCCAACTTCCTGCCGAGTCCAACCAAGAGGGCGAAGCTGCTCACGAAGTGCAGCGACGATCTCTCCCCACATGTTCAAGCCATGGTAGATCGTTGGATGGTTGAGAGTGAGGCGCGTCCGTTGCAGATGGCCCTGGTAGACCGCTTCACGAAGTGCGACTTCATTGACCTCAAGTTGGTCAAGTCGACTGGCAATTTCATCAGTGTTCTCGAACAATACAATAGCGTTCATAGCGTTTCGGGCCCCAGCTTAGACTTCCGGTTATTATTCCTCATTTGAGGTGAAAAAACAAGAAGTCGAAATGTGCTTCGCTACGATGCCGTTGGATGGCGGTCGGATGACCTAGGATTTCGTCTAAACCCCCGATCCCGCGCCATGAACGCCTCCAGCATATGCGGGATCAGCGTCACGGCATCGACCGGCTCGCCGTAGGTCTGCGCATGCAGCGCGGCGTAGCGGTCGAGGTCGGCCTTCAGACTGGCCGGACACGCGAAGGTCAGCTTGACCGTCTCGCTCTTGGGCAACGGTCCGAGCCGCAGCTTGTTCGTGTTCATTGCGATGATCCTCTCTGGAAGAACAGCGGCTGGTACGGCCGCAGCACCAGATCCCGGTTGACGATGACGCGCACCGGCAGGCCGGGACGGCTGGTCAGCGTGGGCTGGATGTTCATGTTGCGCCGGGTCACTTCCTGGCCGACTTGATTGATCGTGTCCTGCGCGCTGTCGCGGCCGGCGATGATGACGCGGTTGCCGTCCTGCCGGTTCTCGGGTGCGGCCAGCTCGGCGCCGACGCCCAGCAGCGTGGTCAGCAGCGCGCCGGCGAAGATGCGATTCCAATGCCAATCGACGCCATCCTCCAGGCCGGCGTCGCCGGCTGGGTCGGTGCCGACCAGGTTGTCGAGCTGGAACGAGGATGTGTCCGGCAGGATCATCCGGTTCCACACCACTTGCACGCGGGTCTGCCCGTAGCTCACCTGGCTGTTGTAGCGGCCGAGGATGCGCGAGCCTTGCGGGATCAACAGATGGCGGCCGGTGGCCGTGTCGTAGACCGGCTCCGTCACCGTGGCGATCACGTCGCCCGGCAGGTCGGAGTTGATGCCTGTCACCAGCGCCGCCGCAATCACCGTGCCGGCCATCACCTGGTACGGCGAGGCAGGCAGTTGCAGGTTGCCGGAATTACGGGTTTCCGTAGAACCGGCATTGCTCAAAAACGCCTCCTTCTGATCCTGCCGGTTTTGCACGGCGGTGGGGTCGAGCGGCTGCGCCGCCGTCGAAGCCGGCCCGGCGGCCAGCGGATCGAAACCCGCCAGCCCGGTCAGCGGTGGCGCTCCCGCCGGGGTCTGAGCGGGAGCGGCCACGGCGGCGCGTTGTCCGCCCGTACTGAAGAACACGGACGAAGCTGCCGCATCCTCGGCTTCCTTGAGCCGCGCCAGGCGCTCGGCCTCGGCCGGGTCATGACCGGGCTGCGCATAGCCTTGCGCCTGCTGCTCGGCGCGCAGCATTGGCCCGCCGAGGTCGCCGGGCAACGGCTCGCCCAGCACCGGCACCTCCGGCGGCAAGGACGGCGGCAGTTGCGAATAGTCAGCGGGCAACCGGGCCAGCCCTTCGGAGGGCGAGACGCGATCGACGTTGTACAGCTCGGCCGGCTCGCTCCCGCCACGGCGCTGCGGTGCTTGCAGCGACCAGAGCGTTGCGCCCAGCACGGCGGTGGCCACGCCGCCGGCGAGCACCGCCAGCACGCGCCGGTTCAGGCGCGTGACCGGGCGCGGCTGCGCGCGCAGCGCGACCTGTTCCGGCGCCACCTTGGGCGGGGCGTCGGGTGCCGGACGGCCGGAAGCGTTGTCCTGGTCCATGCTCAGTTCCTCCGCACGCCATCGGTTCGCTCGATGCGCACCACGTCGCCCCTGTCGCCGCCCAGGCGCAGTTCGGCCGCGCCGAACAGGCGGTCCACAATGTAGTACGGGGTGCGGAAGCGGTAGTTTACGAGCTGGCCATCGCCCTGCGCGCCGATCACGAACAGCGGCGGCAGCTCGCCTTGTGCGATACCGGCCGGAAACTGGATGTAGACCTTCTCCGTGTCGTCGAAGACACGCAGCGGCTTCCACGGCGGATTGCTGCCGCTGATCGCGTAGCGGAAGCGGATGTTCTCCAGCGTCAGGCCGGTATCGAGCGGCGCCGCCGTCTGCGCCGCCTGCGCCTGGCGCTGCAAGGCCAGCATGCGGTCGCGCGGATAGTCCCAGGACACCGACGCCATCCACGCCTTCTCGGTCGAGGTCAGCTCGACCAGGTACGTCCTACGGCTGGTGGTGATGACCAGATTGGTTTTCAGCCCGGCGCGGATCGGCTTCACCAGCACGTTGATGCGCAGATCGTCGCCCGCGCCGCTGGACGTGTCGCCAACGATCCAGCGCACCGTATCGCCGGCGGCGACCGTCACCAGTTCCTCGCCGGGCTGGAGTGTAATCACCGTGACCCGCTCCGGACTCGTATAGACCTGGTACAGCGCGCCGTCGGTAAACGGCCAGACCTGGATCGCATTGATGTAGCCGTCGCGCGTGGGCGCCATGCGCGCTTCTTCGTTGGCGCGGGACACGCGCACGCGCTCGTCCTCCGGCTCGGGTGCCGTCTCCGTTTCCGCGAGTTCGGGCAGCGGCATCAACTGTCCCGGTAGCGGCAAGGGTTCCGGCATCGCAACCACTTCCATCGGCAGCGGCGGTTCGGGCAAGGGCTGCGCCTGTACCGGCTCGTCGAGCGTGATGCTCGGCGGCTTGCGCGGCGTGGCGCAGCCCGACAGGGCGATGGCGAGCAATGCAACAGCGTAAAAACGGAAAGACGGTTTCATGGCCTGCCTCCTTCGGTTGAGTCGAGTTCACGGCTCCACGACAGGCCGTTGACGTAGATACCCAGGGGATTGCGGCGCAGCCGTTCTTCGGTGCGCGGCGTTTGCAACACGATGGACACCACCGCCGTCCAGCGCTCCAGTCCCGCCGCTGCGCCGTTGACGTAGCGGCGCTCCGTCCACCGCACCTGGAACGACGCATCGCTCGCGCGCACGACGCTGTTGATCTGCACCGTCACCGTTTCCCGGCCGATCCGTGCGAAGGGGTCGTTGGCGCGCGCATGCTCGTTGAGCACGGCCGCACCGCGGTCGGTGGTGTAGTCGTAGGCGTCCAGCCAGTTCTGGCGCACGACGATGGGGTCGATGGACAGCGAGCGCACCAGCGTGACGAAGCGCGCCAAATGGTGGGCGATCTGCGCATCGTTGGGCCGGTACGGCGTGGCCGCTTCGCCGACGGCGCGCACTTGCCCGCCGTGGTCCACTTCCACCACGTAGGGCGTGACGATGGACTGCGCCGAACGCCAGACAAGGCCGGCGGCCATCAGCAGCGCCAGCACCAGGCAGCCGAAAGCCATCAGTCGCCAGTTCTTGGCCTGTGTACGGGCCGAGCCGATGCGCTCGTCCCATACCTGTTCGGCAGCCTGGTATGGCGTCGCCGGTTGCGGTGTGTCGGCATAGCGCACCTGCGGTCGTTTGAATCGCATGGCAGGTTCTCCTTATGAGTTCGATGGATCGCGCAGGCTGGGGCCGCTGCCCGCGCCGCCCCCGTCGCCACCGCGCAGCGTGTGCGCGACGGTGGTGGCGGCATGGGAAAGCTGCTGGCGGCGTTGCAGGCGTCTGGCCCACGCGGGTTGTCCGGTGTTGGCAGGCGCGCCTTCCGCACCGCCCTGAGCGGTCGCGCCGGTAGCAGCGCTGCCCGTGGAAACATTGGGATTGATGGCGGCAGCGGCGCGCGCTTGCAGCGAACGCGCACCGGCGGACATGCGCTGCCCGACCGACTGCGCGCCGGTCCGGGCGACGTTGCCCAGGCCGGCCGCCGCGCCTCTGAGGCCACCGCCGGCACCGGCGGAACCTGCCTGGAAAGCCGACCGCGCGCTGCTGGCGGTCGATGCCATCGACCGTGCGCCGCCGACCGCCATGCGAGCCGCTCCGGGCGCCATGCGCGCGCCGGCCGCGACGGCACCGCCGACGCCGGTGGCCGCTGCGCCCACCGCGACCGCCGTACCGGCCGCGCCGAGCGTGGCGCCCGCCATCGCCCCGGCGCCGAGCTGCGGCGAACCGGACACCAGGCCAGTCGCGATACCTGGTCCGAAGATCCCCAGGGCCAGCAGCGACAGCGACGCCAGCATGATGACCAGCGCGTGGTCGATGGAGGGTTCGGCCGGCGTGACCTGGAACTCGGCGAACAAGCCGGTGCCGATGCCGACGATCACCGCCAAGACCAAGACCTTGATGCCCGAGGCCACGACATTCCCCAGCACCTTTTCGGCCAGGAACGCGGTCTTGTTCCACAAGGCGAACGGCACCAACACAAAGCCGGCGAGCGTGGTCAGCTTGAACTCGATCAGCGTGATGAAAAGCTGGATCGCCAGGATGAAAAAACTGAGGATCACCACCAGCCAGGCGAGGAACAGCACGGTGATGACATCGAGGTTGGTGAACACGCCTGGAAAGCCGGTCATGTCGCCGATCTGTTCCATGATCGGCGCGGCGGCGTCGATGCCGGTCTTGGCCAGCCGCCCCGGTTGCAGGAACTCGGCCTGCGTCAGCGTCGAGCCGGAAGCGGTCAGCCCCAGACCCGCGAAAGAACGGAACACGATGCTGGCCAGCCAGTTGAAGTTGCCGATGATGTAAGCGAACACGCCAACGTAGAGCACTTTGCGGATCAGCCGGGCGATCACGTCATCGCCCTGGCCGGTGGCATGACTCATCGCCCAGTACAGGCCCGCGATGGTGATGTCGATCACGATCAACGTGGCAGTGAGGAACGCGACCTCGCCACCCAGCAACCCGAAACCCGAGTCGATGTAGTTGGCGAAGACGATCAGGAAGCGGTCGATCACCGCCACGTCATTCATGGCCTGTTCCTCAGTCGCGGTAGAACGGCACGGTCTGCGGCGTGTACGGCGTGCCCTCGCCGAGGAAGCGCCGCCGCACTTCGCGCGATTGCTCGGTGGCCGCCGCCTGGCGCGCCAGTTCCAGCGACGCGGCCCGGTCCTGCGTCAACTGGAGCTGCTGCGCCTGGATCGCCTGCTTGGCCTGCAAGGCCAGCAACTGGTTGGTCGCCTGCATGGCTTGCAGCGCGCCGTTGGCCGACTGGCTCTGGCCGACCAGATCGGCGAGCACGCCTTCGTCTTCGCTGAGGTTCTGGTACACCTGCGCCTGCACGCGCATCGCGGTGTGCAGGCCGTCGAGCGTATGGCGCCAGCGCTCGCGCGCGTCTTGTGCCATGCGGTCGCCGCTCACGGTCGCTGCGTATTCGTGCGGATACAGCCGGGCGAACTCCTGGTCCAGATTTTCCACCCGGTAGGCGAGTCCCTGCGCCTCAGCCATCAGGCGTTCGATGGTCGCCAGCGTCGAGCGCAGGCGATTGACCGTGTTGTAGTCCAATCGATCCAGATTGCGTGCCTGGTTGATCAGCATCTGCGCTTCGTTCTGAAGCTGCCGCACCTGGTTGTCGATCTGTTGCAGCGTGCGGATCGCGGTCAACGTGTTCTGGATCAGGTTGGTCGGGTCGATGACGGTGAAGGCGAAAGCTGCGGCAGGCTGAATCGCCAGCGTGGTCGCCAGCACCGCAGCCAACGACATGGAACGCATACGGGTTTTCATGGCGAAGTCTCCTGTGGGTGAGTGGACGGAAAGGTGGGCAGCAGATCGGCCGCCCAATTGAGGCCGCAATGGCGCAGCCATCCGCCGGTAAAGTCGGGGGATGCCTGCTGCACGCGGTCGATGTCGCGCTGGTCCTGCGGCGTCGAGGCGCCGGCAAAAGCCAGCGTGACCGGCCCCAGGTCGAGGTCGAACAGGCGATTGCCCAGCCGCGACTGGTAGTAGTAGTCGCGCTTGGGCTGCGCGGTGGCGACGATTTCGATCTGCCGGCTGTTCAGCCCGAAGCCTTCGTAGATCGTGCGAATCTGCGGTTCGGTGGCTTGCGGGTTCGGCAGGAAGATTCGGCTCGCGCAGCTCTCGATGATCGCGGGCGCGATGCTCGAATCCTTGATGTCGGCCAGCGACTGCGTGGCGAAGATGACGCTGACGTTTTTCTTGCGCAGCGTCTTCAGCCACTGACGGATGCGCGCCGCGAATACCGGGTCGTCGAGGAACAGCCAGGCTTCGTCGAGGATCAGGAGCGTGGGCGCGCCGTCGAACCGCTCGTCGAAGCGGGCGAACAGATAACCGAGCACCGCCATCACGGCGGCGCGGCTCGCCATCAATTCTTCCATCTCGAAGCCCTGCACGTCGGCCATGCCCAGCCGGTCGTGGTCGGCATCGAGCAGACTGCCGTGGGCGCCGCCGAGCACGTAGGGCGCGAGCGCCTGGCGCAGCGCGTTGTTCTGCAACAGCACGGAAAACCCGGTCAGCGTGCGCTGTTCCACCGGCGCACCGGCGAGGCTTTCCAGCGCCGACCAGATGGCCGCCTTCTCGTCCGGGCCGATGCTCACGCCCTCGTGCAGCATCCGGCTTTCCAGCCATTCGGCGGCCCAAGCGCGGTAGCCTTCCTGGTCGATGCGCGCCAGCGGTTGGAACGCGATGTCGCCATCCGTGCCCAGGTTGTAGTGCTCGCCGCCTAGGCCCAGCACTGTCGCCCGCATGGAACGACCCATGTCAAAAGCGAAGATACGCGAGCCGCGATAACGACGGAACTGCATCGCCAGGGTGGCGAGCAGCACCGACTTGCCCATGCCGGTGGGGCCGCACACCAGCGTATGGCCCACATCGCCGATGTGCGTCACCAGCCGGAACGGCGTGGCGCCATCGGTGCGCGTGACGATCAAGGGCGGGCCGTCGAGGTGCGCATTCTTCTGCGGCCCGGCCCACACCGCCGACACCGGCATCAGGTGCGCCAGGTTCAGCGTCGAGACGATGGGCTGGCGCACGTTGGCGTAGACGTTGCCCGGAATCGACGACAACCACGCATCCACCGCATTTAAGGTCTCGGGAATGGTGACGAAGCCGCGCCCCTGGATGACGCGCTCGATCATGCGCAGCTTCTCGTCGGCGACATCGGCATCGGTGTCGAGCACGGTCACGGTGGCGGTGACGTAGCCGAAGGCGACCTGATCGCCACCCAGTTCCTGCAACGCGGCATCCGCATCAGCCGCCTTGTTGCTGGCGTCGGTATCCACCAGCGGCGATTCCTGCTGGAAGATCGTTTCGCGCAGCAGCGCGACGACGTTCTTGCGTTTGGCGAACCACTGGCGGCGCAGGCGGCCGAGTTCCTTTTCCGCCTCGGCCTTGTCCATGCACAGGAAGCGCGTGCTCCAGCGGTAGGTGAAGCCCAGGCGGTTCAGGTCGTCGAGCAGCCCCGGCCAAGTCGAGGTCGGAAAGCCGCGCACCGTCGCCACGCGCAGATGCGCATCACCCAGCATCGGCGCCAGGCCGCCGGTCAGCGGGCAGTCGGTCAGCAGCGCGTCGAGGTGGAACGGATGTTCCGGTACGGCCACGCGATGGCGCCGCGTGGAAATGGTCGCGTGCAGATAGGTCAGCGTCTCGCCGTCATCGAGCCAGACAATCTCCGGCATCACGCCATCGAGCAGGTCGAAGCAGCGATCCGTTTCCGCCATGAACGCGCTCAGACGCTCGTGCCAATCCACGCCGCGCTGCGGCGTGTTCTCGTAGAGCAGCTTCGCGGCGCGTGCGCGGGATTCCTCCGGCGGCAGGTACACCAGCGTCAGGTGATAGGTGCTCTCGAAGTGGCTCTGGTCTTCCTC
>TARA_R110000850_G_scaffold265766_2_pt1 | contig 97174 bp, 86 predicted proteins | sample TARA_R110000850 | Tara Oceans TARA_R110000850 (sample SAMEA4397586) | marine metagenome | biome: Polar Biome; feature: [SRF] surface water layer (ENVO:00010504); material: water (ENVO:00002006), including particulate matter (ENVO:01000060) such as... | depth 5 m | reverse complement strand
CCAACGACACCAACGACACCAACGACACCAACGACACCAACGACAATGCTCGAACAAACGCTGCTGTCCAGTGGTTTGTCTGCAATAATTCAAAAGGTGCTGCTGGACGTGCGCAGGGAGACGAGCCTTTTTGGGAACATGGATAACGATGAAAAATTTGACGCGATCAAAAAACCAGATCGCAAAAATCATTAGACTCGCAATACTCCGGATCCCGGAAAAAGTTGAAAAGCAAGGTGCAGGCAGCACTTGGAATGGTTGCGCCTTCGCAAAGCTGAGAAAGATATCCCTGTTATAATATATATTCACCGTTCTGAGCGGCAAAAGTCTGTTTCAGGCTTGTTTTCGCGGTATTTCGGCCCATTGATATCTCGAACTTCTCAATCGGCAAATTGATAAGGGTGCAGCAGCTATTGATGGGAACGAAGTTCGAATATCATTCCTGACTAAGTCGTTCGACTGAATTTATGTCATTAATCGACGGCATATCTGACAATTTCTTGCGAAACCTAGACCTGATTAGCCATGGCTCGAGAATGCGGCCTACAAGATAGAGGGCCGCGAAGATCGCAGCTAAAATATAGGCAGTCTTCGGCGAGTATTTTTTATATTTGTCTTTTTCTTTGTCTTTCTTGTCCGGCCTTTCCGGTGCGGGTGCGCCCAAGGCTGCGTCAAACCAGTGCAACTTTATATCCTTGTCCTCTTCGTCAGTTTTTTCCGGTTTGTCGGCGTCTTTTCCGGACTTTTCTGCTGCTTCGGCTTTGGACTTTTCATACTCGCCAATGGCCACGTTAACCTGGCCCAAGGCCAGAAAGAGCAGCGGGGCGAGAAAGCAAGCCAGCAATGCCGGGCTGGTCACGTTATATGTGAGCACCGAACGCCCTTCCCGCTCGACGACCATCAGCGTTCCGCGGGTGAATGTGGCCAACTTGTCCTGGGCGGCGGGATTATGCTTGCTGAACGTCAGCGTATCACCTTCGATCTCGTAGGTTGTTCCATTCGTCTGGAACAGCGGGTCAAGCCTGTCGAATGCGTTTGCCGGAGACATTGGCGTTTCGAGGGGCAGCGAGCCCTTCGCGCGCCAAATCCAGTCAATGAAAGGCAATTTCACTTACAATTCCTCCAGCAAGTTCCGGGAAACAAGAGAGCCTGTCGCTTTGCGCCGCGCAGTGGCAAATTTAACCCCTGCCGAGAGAAAGTTGTTTCAGGCAGGGACAAAACGGTCAACTATTCGGCCGGTATCGCGGTCGGTGGCTGCCGGCGATCCTTGATCCGGGACTTGATCGACTTATAGCCTTCGGTGAACGGGAAGGTCATGGTCTCGTTGATCGGCATGCGGCGTCCGCCTTCCATTCCCAGCAATTCTGCCTCACCGTCGACACAGGTACCGAAAAGGCGGTCGAATATAATCCAGCTGGCGCCGAAATTGCTGCGAGTGGCTTCATAATCCTGGGAGTGGTGCACGCTATGGTGCTCGGTGGTGTTGAACAGGAACCGCCACCAGCGCGGCGAATTGAAACGGACATTGATATGCTGGTAGATGCCGACCGTCAGTCCGATCGCGCCTGCCAGCAGAAAGGCCCGCGGGATGAAATCGAAGAAACCGCCGATGCCAAGCCCGATCAGGAAGAGCTCGATCGGATTGCCGACCGCGCCTTTGTTGATGTTCAATTGGGTGATGTAGTGATGCGGGGCATGGGTCAGCCAGAGCGGATACCAATTATGCATGCCGCGATGCATCCAATATTGACCGAATTCGAAAATCAGCGAGATCATCAGGGCCTGCACCAGCAGCGGCAAATCGGTAAACCATGAGAATTTATCCCAGTCAAATGAGCCCTGAATGGCTTCAATGATGACGCCGTCGCCGATGTAATTGTCGACCATGCGGAGCAATGTGTAACCGAGTCCGACATAGAACAGGTCGGTGGCCAATTCCTTCCAGGTGAGCCGCCAGCTATCATAACGCGGATTGACCCATTCGAGTCCCAGCAAGAATAGCTTGAAACTGATGCCGAGCCAGATGGCCGTCGATGCTACAGCAATGGAATTGGGTGCATAATACCAGAAGGCGAGAACGGCGAAGAGCACAGTGGGCTGGAAATATGTGAAAATGAATTGCTTGGCCGGTCCGCCTTCGACCCTGCCGATGTTTTCCCATCCGACAGTGACCGGCGCTTCAGCTCCAATGATCCTGTTTCCTACCCGAACTCCGTTCATACCACCTACCTCTTTAACCTGAGGGCCGAGGCCCAAGAATAGCTACTGCCCGAGCGCTAAACCGGCCCGGTATTGCAGTGTCTCTCCTGTGAACGATTCTTATTTTTTGGTATGACTGCTATGGTATTGATATTATCAAACACGTCAAGCGTAATATTTACATTGCTCGCGGTGATCCAATTTTCGACCGCTTAACGGGTAACTAGCGCGCTATTTCGCGGCGATAAAGGCGCGCCAGCCGCCTAGATCCGTAATATCCTGTGCGCCTGTCGTCGCGCGAGACTCGGCAACAAAGCCTTTGACGCTGCTGCCGTTGGCCAAGGTAACAGTCCCGATTGCAAGCGGGGCAGGAACTTCTGCCACAAAGCTGCCGAAGGCGGCGACGTCGAGTTCGTAGACTTCAACCTTGATAGCAGCCCCGTCTTCGCTGTGTACCAGTGCCGGCTTTGGCGGGACGCTGTCGGCGATCGCATAAAGGCGATAGGTGGGAGCGGTTTCGAAGGCTCCGACGAATACGGCTTTGCGAGAGGTCAGCTGCCAGTGCAGTGGCATGTCTTTCAAATGGGCGCCGACGACGGCAAGTTTCACGCTTTCCATTTTTCCCTCCAGATCGAGTGCGGGCGGAGCAGGTAAGTCTGCTACCGCCAGATAAGTTTCGGCTGCGCCGAGCAGGGCCTGGTCGCTGTCGGCAGGGCCGATCAAGGTGATACCGAAGCCGGTCCCGTTCGAACGGGTGCCGGCGGGCACCGCGACTGCTGCCATGTCGAGCAGGTTCACGAAATTGGTGTAGAAGCCGAGATTGCTGTTCAACGCGATCGGTGCCACCAACAGTTCCGCGACGCGATAGGTCGTGCCGGTGGTGGGAAAGGCGAGCATGTCGACCTCGTCCCATAGTCCGTCCGCCTGACGTTTGAGTTCGGCTAGCCGGTACATGCCGTTGAACACATCGACAGCGCTCTTGCTCAAACCGGCCTCTGTGATCTGACGTACCGTCTCGTGGATCGCATCGGGATTGCTGGCCAGCAGATCCTGGATGGCTGCCGTTCGTTCAGCGACCCATGGACCATTGTAAAGAAGACTCGCCGCTTCGTTGAGGGGCGATATGTCCAGCTCGATTATTTCCGCATTGGTTCCCAAACGGGCGATCGCCCGGTCGTAAAGATATTCGGACTGGCTATCGCCGAACCAGGCCCGTTGATCACGACGCGGCACACCGACGCGTTTCGGTCGCAATGCAACGTCGGCCAGCGGTTTTGAATAAGGATCAGCTGCATCAAAGCCAGCGAGCACATCATCGACCAGCCGTGCATCCGACAGATTGTCGGTAAACACCGTAATGCAGTCGATGGTGCGGCATGCCGGCACGAGGCCCTGTGTACTCCAGCGGCCCTTGGTTGGCTTGAGCCCGACAAGATGGTTGAAAGCCGCGGGCACCCGTCCGGAACCGGCGGTATCGGTGCCAAGCGCAAAACCGACGAGGCCTGCCGCGACCGCGACCGCCGACCCCGAACTCGAACCGCCGCTGACATAAGCGAGATTATAGGCGTTGCGGGGAATGCCATAAGGGCTGCGCGTGCCGACAAGACCGGTAGCGAATTGATCGAGATTGGTTTTGCCGACGCAAATGGCTCCCGCCTCGAGCAGCTTTTCGGCTACGGTTGCAGAATCCGCGGGAGAATAGGCGTATGCCGGACAACCTGCCGTGGTCTCAAACCCGGCGACATCGATATTGTCCTTTACCGCAAAGGGCACGCCGGCCAGCGGCAGCTGTTCCCCTGCCGCAATGCGGGCATCGACCTCGCGGGCCGCGGCAAGCATGTCGGCGGGCGCGGCGCGACTGATCCATATTTGCGGCTGAACCACGTCATACGCCTCGAGACGGGCGAGCGTTTCCTGCGCCACTGCCAGCGCGCTTGTTTTTCCACCATTTACGGCTGACGCGATCGCCGCAGGGCTTTGCCGGTCGAGCATGGTCATTAATGCCTCCTCAGCGCCAGCATTGGCGCGCCGGGTTCCAGCGACTGGCGCTCGCGGATATAGAGTGCTGCAATCGTGCCATTATCGGGGCTTTCGAGCGGACTTTCCATCTTCATCGCTTCGATCACGGCAATTACGTCCCCTGCCTTTACCTCATCCCCTTCTGCAACCAAGAGCTTCCACACGCTTCCGCCAAAGGGGGCCTCGATCAGGTCGGTGCCCTCGGGCACTTTTATCGCGGGAGCAATGGGAGCGCCGATTGCGGGGTCTTCTGCCAGTTGTGTGACACGGTCGAATTCTCCACTTTTTTGCCATTCGGCGCGTTCGGTCTCAAATGCGGACTGGCGCGTTGCTTCGAATGACTCGATGGATTCTGCATTCTCGGCCAGAAAGGCGCGATGGTCGGCGAGACGGAATTCCGATTCCTCGACCCGGATCGACCGGCGGCCATTGGGGAAATCTCTTCTCCATTCGACCAATTCTTCGGCGCTCACGCTGAAAAAACGGATTTGATCGAAGAAGCGCAGCAGCCAGGGCTTGCCGTCGACAAAGGCATCGGTCTGCCGATAGGTATTCCAAACCTGAATGGTGCGGCCGAACAACTGATAGCCGCCTGGGCCTTCCATGCCGTAAATGCACATATAGGCGCCGCCTATTCCGACGACATTGGGCGGGGTCCATGTCCGGGCCGGATTATATTTGGTCGTTACCAGCCGGTGCCGGGGATCGACCGGTGTCGCCACGGGCGCACCGAGATAGACGTCGCCCAGCCCCATTACGAGATAGCTCGCGTCGAAAATAATATCCTCGACAGCATCCGCGTCGGGCTGGCCATTGATACGCCGGATGAACTCGATATTGTCCGGGCACCATGGTGCATCGTCGCGGACGGCGGCCATATATTTTTCGATCGTTTCCAGCGTCGCCGGGTCCCGCCAGCTGAGTGGCAGATGCACGATCCGGGAAGGAACCGTGAAGTCCTCGAGATCGCCCAGTTGATTATCGGCTTCCATGAGCGCAGCAAGCGCGCCACTCTGGTCAAGAATGTCATCATCGAAATGCAGCTGCAAGGAGCGGATGCCGGGCACGATATCGATCACGCCTGGCAAGGCTTTTTCCTCGAGGAGCGTCATCAGGGCATGAACGCGAATGCGCAGTTCGATGTCGAGGACTATCGGTCCATATTCAACCAATATATTGCGGTCGCCCTGCTGCCGGTACACCGTGCGGGGGCGCAGCCCCTGGGCTGGTGTGTCAGCGAGGATCGGGGAAAGATCGGCGATCTCGCGCTGCGGGCCTGTGCGGGATGGGTTCGCCGTCAGTTCTAGCGGAGCGCGGTCGGCAGCTTTGGCATCGTCAAGCGTGACCGGTACGAAACGCAGGCGGTCGCCCGGGGCCAGTTGCCCGATTTTCCACTGATCCGCAGCGATCACCACGAACGGACAGACGAATCCGCCGAGCGATGGTCCATCGGGGCCGAGGATGATCGGCATGTCGCCGGTAAAATCGACCGCACCGATAGCATAAGGATTGTCGTGGATGTTGGAGGGATGCAAGCCCGCCTCGCCGCCATCGGCCCTTGCCCATTGCGGCTTGGGTCCGACCAGACGAACGCCGGTGCGGTTGCTGTTATAATGCACACGCCAATCGGCATCGAGGGTCGCGCGGATGTCATCTCCGGTGAAAAAGTCCGGCGCGCCATGGGGACCGTATAGGACACGCAGCGTCCAGTGGTTGCCGAAATCCGATATTTCGGAAACCGGTGCGGGCGCGCTGACCTCCGCTTCCGCCAGATGCAGCGTGTCACCTGCCACCAGTTTTCGTGCGGCATGGCCTCCGAATTGACCCAGTTCGAACGTGCTGCGACTGCCAAGATAGGATGGAATGTCTAGCCCACCGGCGATCAAGATATAACCGCGCATGCCGCCGCCGCTGACGCGGCCAAGCGCGAGCGTCTGGCCTGCAGCGATGTCGAGCGGGACGCCCCGTTCCACTGGCTCATCGTCTAGCCGGGCACCGAAATCGGCTCCCGTGACGCAAATGCGTGCGGGTGCGTTGAAATACAGGGTTGGGCCGGTAAACGTAATCTCGAGCCCTGCCGTTCCTTCCGGATTGCCAAGCCGCTGGTTGCCGATACGAAAGGAATGGTCGTCCATCGGGCCGGAGGGCGGGACGCCGACCGACCAGAGACCAACGCGGCCCGGCCAGTCCTGAACCGTGGTTGCTGTGCCGCCGGAAACCACGCGGATGCTGTGCGGATTATAGACAATCGTATCCAGCAATCTGGTCGCGACCTGTCCGGAAATGAATCGATCATCGCGGACGACAGCGCGCAGCCAGCGGAGATTGGACTCGAGCCCGTCCACGCGACTTTCGTCGAGCGCGACCTGCATCGCCGCAATGGCTGCTTCTCTTGTATCGGCGTGAACGATGAGCTTGGCGATCATCGGATCATACCAGGCGCTGATCGCGCTGCCGGCCGTGCACCATGTTTCGGCACGAATAGATTCAGGAAAATTGATGGCAGTGATGATGCCGCTGGTCGGGCGATAATCCAGCGCAGGATCCTCGGCATATAGGCGGACTTGGACCGAATGGCCTTTTGACACCGGTGGCTCGCGATCGAGAAACGAAAAGTCTCCCGCTGCCCCGCGGATCATCCATTCAACAAGATCAATGCCCATCACCTCTTCGGTGACGCCATGTTCGACCTGCAGCCGGGTGTTCATTTCCAGAAAGAAAAATTCCTGACGCTCGGCGTCGAACAGGAACTCTACTGTACCAGCGGAAAGATATTCGGCCGCTGCACCCAGACGGACCGCTGCCTCGATGAGTTTGCGGCGCACATCGTCGTCGAGATCAGGCGCTGGCGATTCTTCGACGACCTTCTGGTTCCGTCTTTGTAGCGAACAATCCCGTTCGCCGAGCGGCATGACCCGGCCGATCCCGTCGCCGAATATCTGCACCTCGATATGGCGCGCACGGGCGATATAGCGTTCCAGGAATACACCGGCGTCGCCGAAATTCCCGGCACCGAGACGAGCAACGCTGTCCCAGTTCTTGCGTACAGCCGCCTCATCCTCGCAAATATGCATGCCAATGCCGCCGCCGCCAGCCGTGGCTTTCAGAATGACCGGATAGCCGATCTCGTTTGCAGCGCGTGCGGCATCGTCTTCATCGTCAAGAAGTCCGGTACCGGGCGCAAGCGGCAGGCCATGTTCTGTAGCCAGCGCACGGGCGCTGTGTTTCAGACCGAATGTTCGCATATTTTCCGGCGTGGGGCCGATGAAAACAATGTCGGCAGCAGCGCATGCTTCTGCAAATTCGGCATTCTCCGCCAGAAAGCCATATCCCGGGTGGATGAAGCCTGCGCCGGTCTCGCGTGCGGCATTTATGATCGCGGCAATATCGAGATAGCTTTCCGTTGCTGGCGCGGGACCGATGCACACAGCCACATCCGCCTGCGATACGTGCAGGGAGTCGGCATCCGCCTCGGAATAGACCGCAACCGATCGCATCCCCATATCGCGTATCGTTCGAATAATTCTGGTGGCTATCGCTCCGCGGTTGGCAATAAGAACCGTTTCAACGCTCATGCGGTGACGATCATTCGCACCGGGGTTGGATCAAAACCGTTGCACGGGTTATTGATTTGCGGACAGTTCGACACAACCACGATCAGGTCCATTTCCGCGCGCAGGTCGACCGTCAGCCCGGGGGCCGAAATACCATCGACGATCCCCAGCGCCCCGTCTTCCTCGACCGGCACGTTCATGAAGAAGTTTATGTTGGAAACAATGTCGCGCTTGCCGCGCCCTTCGGTCAGATTGGCCTCGAGGAAATTCTCGACACAGGCATGCTGGCTCTTGGTATGATGACCGTAGCGCAGCGTATTGGACTCGCAGGAACAGGCGCCACCGATCGTGTCGTGGTAATCGACCGAAGTAGCGAGGATGGTCATCATCGCGCGCCCTTCGTTCGACCGCAGAACAGTACCGGCGCGAAGAAACAGGTTGCCTTGCGCTGCGACGGTGTCCTGAGCGCTATAGCGTTCGGAGTCGTCGGCGGATGAATAGAGCAGAAAGTCGACCGCCTGATTGCCTTCCAGATCAACAATATGCAGGGTTTGACCGGCAGCGAGATGATGAAGCCAAGGGGCCCGGGCGGGCACGATTTCATCATGGACGACGGTACCGGAAAGTTCGGGTGTTTCTAGGGGAGTTGTCATTTTGGAGGCATTATCCCTTCCTAGCGACGGAAATAATCTTCAACATTTTGAAAGGCACGCAAGCCCTCTGGCGTAGCATTACGAATATCGTCGTCGTCGGACGTCACGGCCCCGCGCCACGCTGAAATACGCAGCGGGGTAACTGTCCATTTCTCGCGCGGATCGAGAATGTGCGGGCAATTGGCGATAACGACAATCACATCCATCTCGGCGCGCAGGACCAGTTCCCGCCCGGCCTCAAAGGGACCGACCATCGGGGTAATAGTCCCGTTGGCTTCGATCCTCGTTCCTTTGAAAAAATTGACGCACGGATGTACGTCACGTCTTTCTAGCCCGTGTTTGGCGGATCCCAGCAAAAGACGGTCACGACCGTTGGGAAAGGCACTGCTGTTGTGACCTTCTCCGTATTTTCCTGTGTTGGTCGCGGCGTTGGACGTGCCGCAAAATGCGTCATGGGTACCCGCATCGTCCTTCAATATGCTCATCATGACCCGGCCCATATCCGAGAGCAGAAACTTTCCGGCACCGAGATAGGCATTCCACTGTATCTTGACCGTGTCCGCGATATTGAGTCGTTCGGTTGGCATTTCTGCATTGAAAATCAGAACCGAAGCGCAAGCGTCGCCCTCAAGGTCGATGAGGCGCAAGCGCGAGCCTCGTGTCAGCCTGCGAGTGGTATATCCGCCGGCCGCTATCGTTTCTTCCCAAAGCAAATCTTCGGCGGCTACATCCGCGGGCAGATCCTCGGCGACCGGAGGCAAGACAGGCATGGCGTCTACCTTCGTGCCAGCCATTGCCCGCGCATGATCGCGCGCCGCCATAGGATCGGCCAGTGGCTTGGTCATGCCGCAGCGCTCCTGGTCTTTTTGCTCTTTTCAGTTGCCTCGTCCTGTTCGTGAAGCGGCGGCAGCAAGGCTGTGGTGGTGACAAGCCGTAGCTGATGCACCCCGCGAATGCGCCGTAAGGAATCGCACAGTCCCTCGAGCCGCACCGCTGGACCCTGTACCAGCAACACTTCAAGGGACTGGTCATCCTCAAGGAAGACATGTTGCGAGGAGATGACTTCTTTCAGATAATGTAGCTGGGTCGTCGCGAGCTGTTGGCGCACGCCTGCGTGGTCGCCGCTATAAACCAGCGTAATAGTACCGGCGAGCATCTCTTCGGGCCGGGTCAGCGCTTCGTGCTCTGCCAGCGCATGACGGATCAGCTCTGACATCAGCTGCGACCGTGACGGCAGACCGCGCTCTTCGACCATATTGTCGAGATGGAGCAATAATTCTGCAGGGAGGCTCATACTAAGCCGGGCTAGTTTTGTGGGTTCCGAAATCATGATATTACTCCTCTCAGTTATTATTAGTTGTGTCAATAGTAATACTGCCGACAATTTCGACGCTGCTATTGCTCACAACGTCGATGCCCAGATCTTCCGGTAGCGCGTTCTTTTTCTCGATCGGAATATCGTAGGCCACGGATGCGCCATAGCGATGCGGGGCGTGCGGATCCTGGCGCAATTTGTCCAAGGCCAGGACTCTGGTTCCAAGCGAAAAGGCTTCGCGGATATCATGGGTAACCATGATTATAGTCAGGGAATATTCGCTCCACAACCGGGTTATCAGCGCGTGCATGTCCGACCGGATGCCCGGATCAAGTGCTCCGAAAGGTTCGTCAAGCAACAGGATACGTGGCCGTTTTATGAGCGCCTGCGCGATTGCCAGACGCTGTTGCATGCCGCCCGACATCTGCGCCGGGTAGAGGTGTAGACTGTCGCTTAGGCCAACCGCCGCCAGCATCTCTTCCGCTTCCGCAACCGCTACGCGCCGCCGCGCTCCAAATAGTCGTGCCGTTAACGGCGCCTGGGCACATTCGAGACCGAACAATACATTGCCGAGGACCGTCAGATGCGAAAATACAGAATAGCGCTGGAACACGACACCACGGTCAGGCCCGCATTCGGGATTCAGCGGTACATCATCGAGCAGGATCGAACCGGACGTCGGTGCTTCCTGTCCCAATATTATCCGAAGCAGGCTGCTCTTGCCTGCCCCTGAAGGTCCGATGATCGAAACAAAAGAGCCTTCTTCAATCTCGAGATTGATACGCTCCAGAACCACCTTGTCGCCATATTCGACCCACAGGTTTCGCAAGCTGAGTACGGTACTCAACGGCTTGCTCCATGTGCCCATGGAAACAGGCTGCGGCTGGAGCGGGCGAGAAGAAAGTCCATCGCCACCGCGATCAACGCAATCCACGCGACATAAGGCAGAATTACATCCATCGCGAGATAGCGCCTGACGAGAAAGACACGATATCCGAGACCGATATCAGACGCGATCGCCTCGGCAGAGATCAGGAACACCCAGGCCGGTCCAAGCGAAAGGCGCACCGCCTGGATGAGCCGTGGCATGGCCTGGGGCAAAGCGACCCGCAATATTAGCTGCCAGGTGCTTGCGCCCAAAGTCTGCGCCTTGACGATCTGTTCTCGTGGTAACCCCCCAATATGGGCAGCGATATCGCGGATCATGAACGGCGCAATACCGATGACGATCAGCGCCACTTTGGACGCCTCCCCAAGACCGAAGGCGATGAACAATATCGGCAGCAAGGCAATGGGCGGGATGACCGCGATGCCGGTCACCAGCATGCCGAAGGTAGCGCGAACCGGCGGCAGGATACCAATGAGCAACCCTACCAGGAGCGCTGACAAGGTCGAGATGCCGAGCCCTAGTCCGAGGCGCTGGAGACTGGCGAGCGTGTCCGCCCAGAAGAGTAACCGGCCGGTAAGCTGGTCGGGTTCGAACAACAGTCCCCACATGGCCTGAACCATTGCGCCGGGTAGCGGGAGAAGCTTGTCGCTGGGATTGATCGAGTGGCGCTCGGCAGCCGCAAACAGGTAGATCATGACCAGTATCAAGATCGGAATGGAGCCCAAGAGCAGATTATTGCCTCGACTTATGCGACGATTCACCCAGCGCATGATACTCCTATCCCGATCTTGCTGTTTCCATATGTCGTCAGATTACAGCGCCCCATCAACGGCCATTTGCATATATGTCTCGTCGAAGCGCAAGGTGATATTATTCTTATCCCCCAGCGTTTTGCCACCCGGGAAAGCCATACCCACAGCATCTGCCGACTTTGCGCCCTGACCGAACAGTCCTTGAGAGAAACTAAAGTCGCGCACGCGGGTCATGGTTTCGATCAGTGACTTGTCCGATGTTGCCGCAACCGCAGACTTGGGATCCGCATAAAGGAAGGTGGTTGCAAGCTGACCGTCGAACATTTCCGGCGTTGTGCCGGCGAGCGCAGCCATTGCCGCTCGCGCCGCCTTGCCTTCTTCATCCTGCTTTTGCATCAATGCGGTCGTTTCGTACCAGATTCCAGCGAGCGCCTTGCCGAGATTAGGGTTGGCTTTAAGCGTTGCGGTATCGACGACCAACAGGTCGAGAATCTCGCCCGGAATATTGGCAGAACTGAATACCATTTTCGCGCCAGGCGCTTGCTTCATCGTCGACAACTGTGGGTTCCAGGCTACTGCGGCTGTCACATCCTTCGACAAGAAGGCACCGGCTATATCCGCGTCCGAAGTATTGACGGTGCTGACATCGGTCATCGACAGTCCAACCGCGTCAAGCGCGCGCGCCAGCAGATAGTGAGAAACGGAAAGTTCAACGAGGTTGATTTTCCGGCCCTTGATTGCGTGAAGGTCGTCGGCACTTTTTAAAAGGACGCCATCATTGCCGTTCGAATAGTCGCCAACGATAATTGCGCTGGTGTCCTTGCCGCCTGCAGCGGGGATAGTAAGCGCATCCATATTGGCGACGGTAACGCCGTCAAGTTGGCCAGCGGTATACTGGTTCACCGATTCCACATAATCGTTGACCTGAACGATATTGATCTTGATGCCGTATTTGTCTTCCCATTTCTTAACAATGCCGGCCTGTTCCGCATATGGCCAAGGCATCCAGCCGGCATATATAGACCAGCCAATATTGAATTCAGTGCGTGGTGCTGCCGTTTCCTCAGCCGTTGGCGAGCACGACGTTATAATGAATGCACATGCCAGCATTGCCAATGCCCCCGCGCGACGTATCCCTTTGATCATGATTCGATTTCCTTTCGCAGTTGCAGCATTGCGGCAAAACGACTCGTTGTCCATCTATATTTATTACCATTGATATATTTAGTAATATCCGTATGTTTGCTGAATACGCATGCCGAATCATCCGGAAATCGGGTGAAACGCGGCGTCTCGGGGGAGTATGCATCGAAAGCAGTCGGTTAACGCCGTACTGGAACCTTTAGTCAGGAGTATTCGATGCCGCAAACGTCAACACCGACACTTAATCCTACCGCCTCCGGCAACGGCAATCCCGATTTGGGCTATAATACTCCCGGCGTCCGCAACACCGATTCAGCGGTGCCGCTGCATCCCTCGGAACCAGTGGTCCATGATTATAGCAGCGACGGACCGGCCCCGGGCAGACTTGCCTTTCGCTGGACCTACGGCTCCAACGTGGCAGCGAAGAACCGCGACCCACGTGTACAAGTGGTGCAATATAATGAGGACAGTTTCGTCCTGCGACAAAATGTCTGCGTGCATTGGGAAGCGCCCTTCACCTATTTGCTCTTTGGCAACAAGGGGGCTCTGCTGATCGACAGCGGCGCGACCGCCAACGCCAAACATTACCCCCTGCGCGAGACAGTGGATGCCATCATCACCCGCTGGGGTCAGGCAAGAGGAAGAAGCAAGGTGCCGCTGACCATTGCCCTGACTTCGGGTGAAGATATTGCGCAGAATCAGGGCCTGGTGCAATTTGCCGGACGACCCGATACAACCATCGTGCCCACACCGTTCGATGTGATGAAACAACATTATGGATTTCGCAGCAGCTGGCCTTCGGGCACCGGTGCAATCGATCTTGGCGACCGCGTGATCGAAGTTATTCCCACGCCCGGCACCCATGAGGATGGAGTCGCATTTTACGATCCCTATTGCCAGATTTTGTTCACCGGAGACTTCCTGTATCCCGGCAAGATCAATATCAGCAATGACCGCGACTTCGTGACATCGCTCGAGCGGCTGAAGACTTTCGCGGCGGACCGTTCGCCAAAATGGATTTTGGGCGGCCATGTCGAAATGATGTTCGCGCCGGGCAGATATTACCCGCGCTTCGCAACCTACAAGCCTTATGAACGGATATTGCAGCTCGAACCGGACGTGATCGACGAAGTGCTGCAATATGCACGCGAAATCCGCGGCAAGGACATGTTGCTCATCCGGCCGGATTTCGTGCTTTTCAACGGAGTCAGCCCCGACCAGCGGACACCGGTCTGGCCCGCAGACGTACCCCAGATCAACCCGCCCCGGCCGTTTTAAAATCAGAGAGGACTGTCATGGATCGTCGCACTTTCATATCATATAACGCCGCTGCCGCCACGGTTGCGGTTGCCGGTAATGCGCTTACCACGTTCAGCAATTCGGCAATGGCCGCCACGCGCCCGGCGCCAATAGATTTCAAGAGCAATGTTCCCGCTCCGGGCGGCTTTCCCAAGCGCTGGATCTGCGGTTCCGCTTCCTGCATGGACAACACCGATCCGCCGGTCCAGGTCCACTGGTATAATGCGCACACCGCGATCCTGCGCCAGAACAAAGCCTATAGTTTCGAAGCACCGTTCACGCCGCTCTATTTCGGTAATGATCGTGTCCTGTTGCTCGACGAAGGTTTCACCCAGTTGCGCAACGACTGGGACCTGCGCGGCGTGGTAGACGAGTGTATCGAAGACTGGTGCGCTCGCAACGGTCGGGACCCTGCGAGCCTGGAGTTGCTGGTGGCCTTCAGCCATCTTCATTCCGACCATTATGCCGCGGTCAATCAGTTCGCAGACCGGCCAAACACGCGCTACATGGGCCTGACCCACGAGGAAATGCTCGGGTTCTGGGGCATGACCAATTATCCGGAACAGCATGTGAAGCTCGATCTTGGCGGACGCGAGATCGAGATCTGGGGCTCACCCGGCCACGTGGTGTCGGAATTTGCCTATTATGACAATTACACCCAGATTCTCTACACAGGCGATATGTTCTATCGCGGGCGCTGCTACATAACCTACTGGGAGCCCTGGTTCGACAGCATGAAGCGGCTGATCGAATTCGTTGACACGCATCCCGTAACGCACGTCATGGGTTGCCATGTCGAGATCAGCACGGATGGCAAAGACTATCCCTACGGACTCACCCATCAACCGGACGAAGCGCCGGTGCAGATGACGGTGAAGCAATTGCGCGAGGCCTTCGCCTATGCGCAGACGATTACCGAGCCGGGCATCTATTTCACCGGCACGGTTTTTCTCTGCAACCAGACGCGCAGTACGACCACGATCGATACCAATCCTTATCGTTACTGATATGCCAATACCGGCGCTTCGCAGGAGTATTCACATGAAACGTTCAATCACCCTGATGCTGCTTTTTGCTGCGGCCTGCTCTCCAACTGAACAGCAATCGACTGATTTGCCAACCGCGCTGCAACCGGCGAACCTGGTAGAACAGGTGATTGAAGTGCCCGATTTTGCGGATTTTCTCGCCGTCGACGGTGACACGGTGTGGGCCACCAATCGGGGCCGGGTCGAACAGTGGTCGACCGGAGGCATGCTCGTGTCGGTCAAGATGCCGCGCCCATGCGGCACGATGGCCATATTCGCCGATTCGCTATGGGTAGCCAATTGCGAAGATGCGAACCTCTATCGAATCAACCTCGAGACAGCGGAAGTGGAGGCGATGATCGCCACTGGCATTGCCAACCCGAAAGGCGAAACAAATGTGGTCGCAGGCGCGGGATCGATCTGGGTGCCGAGCGATGCGGAAGGAAAAATCGCACGCGTCGATCCGGAAACAAATGAAGTGATCGCAACCATCGATGTTGCCCCGCAAACATTTTTTCTCGCTTATGGCCTAGACGCATTGTGGGCAGTGAGCAGCGAAGGACGGTCGATCGAGCGTATCGATCCGGCGACCAACAAGGTGACCGGTTCGACTGAACTCGGCAAACAGCCCGGTTTTCTCGCTGCTGGCGAAGGCGGCGTCTGGGTACAGGAACAGGGAGACGGCACGGTTGCGCGGATCGATCCCGAAACTGTCACGGTCACTGGCCGCATCAAAGTCGGTGATAGCTTGCTTTATGGTGACATTGACACCGGTGGTGGCATAGTCTGGCTGCGGACAACCGACGACCAGACCTTCGTCGCCATTGATGCGGAAACTCTGGAGATCCTCGCACGTCCGGGTGCTGCCGCTGGTAGTGGTGCCATACGCTATACACCGGATGGCATCTGGACGAGCGCTCACGACGTACACTCTATTTCCTGGTGGAGCAACGCCGGGGCGGAAGCCGAATAAGGAAAACGGCTGGCTGTGGCCGCCCGTCCTGATTCGCTGTCCTTGTTTTGAAGCTAGGCAAAAGCGGAAAGCGACGCAGCCACTAGCCATGTCCAGCGCGCCAGAGAGTATTGCTGAACACCAAAAAACCAGAGTTTTCGGGCGTTTGGAAAATTTATTGTGCACATGCTAACAAACCATGGTTATTACTCTTGACGCATTAGGTAATATCTATATCGTAGGTTGTGTCGCGATTGAGAACGGCATCCATTGGGAGAAGAAAACCTGAGGCATTAGGCCGATTTCCGGCCTGATAGGAGGTTTTCTATGGGTCGATCATCAGATCGCGAAGCAGCAAAAGAGAGCGGGTCGGCCAGCGCCGCTACTGTTCGCTCCTGCACAATATCTGCTCCTGACAAGTGCGAGAATCCAATCAAGCGGACATTGGTCAACCTGATCCCTCCCGCAACCATAATCGCTGTCATCCTGTTCTGGATGTTTGCGCCAGCATCAGTGACCGGAAGCCCCTGGTCGATAGTTGTAACCGGCCTTGCCATAAGCTTTTTCGTCCTGGGTCTCGAACAACTGCTCGAGCGCCACGAAGGCTGGCGTCTGACGCGCAAGGAATTTGCCACCGATCTTTTCTATCTCGCTCTCCAATATACCGCGATCGGGTGGGCAACCGAGACACTGGCCGACAAACCACTGGCCTCGTTCAAGGAATCCATCGGCATCAGCACGGAATGGGCAATGCAGATGCCGTTCCTGTTGCAAGTTGCGTTTGTGGTCTTCCTTTACGAGTTCGGCCAGTACTGGATGCACCGACTGATGCACGACTGGTATCCGGCCTGGCTGACTCATGCCCCGCACCACCACATTACCCAGCTCAATGCCATGAAAGGGTCCGTGGGCAATCCGATCGAACTGTTCCTGATCAGCCTCAGCGTCATTGCGATCTTCGATCTGAACACGGCGGCGCTGTTCTGCGGCTTCAACGTGCTCACCGTGGTGTCCACATTCGCCCACGCCAATGTGCGCTCGGACCCGCCTCTATTCTATTCCTACGTCTTCACCACCATCCGGCATCACAGTCTCCATCACACGGCGCTGAGCTACGAAGATACGCGGTGCAATTACGGCAATTCCCTGATCTTGCTCGACCGGATTTTCGGCACGTTTCGCGAAGGGGAGTCCGAAGAGGTGGGCCAGGATGACCGCAAGCGGCTGTCGATTTACGAGCAGTTCGTCTTCCCGTTTCAACCACTGATCAACAAATACAAGGCCCGGCGCGACAAATTATCGTCGGCTAACATTCAAGGAGGAGAACACTTAGAAAAATAGGTTCGGGATCGCAAAAATCGGGCGGAATCATAACCGCAAATTCAGAAACGCCAGCTTGAAAGCCGAATAACGGTAAGCGGGCGAACTGGAAGATCCTCAAGACAAAGTCGCAGGATGAACGACAAACGTCTGGCCCGCGGGGGCATTTAAAATGAGGGATAAGAATAATGATAAAGGACGCAAGACTCAAGCTGGGCCTGCTTTCAGCAACAATGTTGACCAGCACTATGATTGCCGCACCTGTTCTCGCACAGGAAATGTCGGAAGATATCGCCGCTGAAGAGGCCGGTGCCGACAATATGATCATCGTCACCGCAACGCGGCGAGCGACGACACTCATGGAAACACCCGTCAACATTTCGGTTGTCAGTGCCGAGGACCTCGAACGCAACCGGATCGACGATGTGCGCGATCTCGCCGATTTCACACCTGGCCTCACAATTTCCGATACGGGCCCGGGCTCGACAGGTACGATCGTCCTGCGCGGTCTCAATGCCTCCGGAGTAGGCGATGGCGGTGCAACCTATGACGACGCGCTGGGCATCTACCTGGGCGAAGTCCCCCTTTATTATGACTTCAAGCTTATCGATATAGAACGCGTCGAGACGCTGCTCGGACCACAAGGGACGCTATACGGCCTCGGCACATTGGCCGGCGCGATCCGTTACATTCCGAACCGCCCCAATACCAGCGAGGTCCAAGGAGAGGTCCACGGTCGCGTCTACGCCAAGTCCCACAGCGACTCCTTTGGTGTCCAGATTGACGGTATGATCAATATTCCGATCTTGGAGGATCACGTAGCGTTCCGTTCTGCCACCGGCTATTATTTCGATCCCGGCTTCATCGATTATACGACATTGGTCAAAGAGCCGGGTGTATCCCTTCCGCAACCGGATGGTCCCGATAGCATCACTGCCGATGGCTATGCCGCGAATCTCACCAGGGAGAAGGATCTCAACTACGAACGGACCTTCACCACGCGCAACCAGTTGCTCTTACAGACCACCGAAGACTTGAAGCTGATTCTTACCTACGCCTATCAGCAGACCAAGACTGGTGGCGCGCAGTCGAACAGTGCGGGCGTGCTCGGGACTGGCCGCTATGAGAACGCCAGCCGTTTCACTGAACCGGTCAAACGCGATGCTCATCTTGTTAGCGCCGAGGTCAATGCCAATGTCGCGGATATCTTCGATATCGTTGCGACGGGCGCCTATACCGAGGTCAAATACCGGGGCGAGAGTGACGTTACCGACCTGCTGCTCGATCTGGATTATGATTATGAGCTCTTCCCCGCTTTCGCAGCCTGGAATGAATCGGATACCACCCGCAAACAGAAAAACGCCGAGATCCGTTTCGTTTCAAGGCACGGTGGCCCGTTTAGCTGGGTACTTGGCGGCTTTTACAACGAGATTAAATATCAGAGCGATTATGCCGAGCATATTCCGAACCACCCGTGGGTCGACGCAGTAACCAATCCCGAAGCGCTTGAATATGTCAGCTATATTAACTCAAAGGTGACCGAGAAGGCGATCTTCGGAGAAGGCACGTTCGAGGTCACGCCCGAATGGCAGGTCACTGCTGGCGCCCGATACTTCGATTATAGCTCCACGATCGCTGGCGCGGCGGCCCTACCGGTACTGGGAGACCCGCTCAGTCCTTACGATCTGCCGGCGAACGGCGGGGACGCAGGCGAAGACGGCTGGGTGTGGAAGTTCAACACTTCCTATAATTTCACCCCGAATCTGATGGCCTATTTCACCTACAGCAAGGGTTATCGTATTGGCGGCCCGAACCGTGTCGCGCCTTGCCCGGATAACATCGTACCTGGCCAGCAAATCATCTGTGCCTTGCCCGAAGAACTGCAATATGGACCGGACACGACCAAGAATCTCGAACTTGGTGTGCGGGCGCAATTGTTTGAAAACATGTTTTCATTCAATTTCAACGTCTTCCAGATCAAATGGGCTGGCATCCAGGTCAATTCGTCCACGCTCTACGGTGCAACCGGTATTACGGTGAATGGCGGTTCAGCGGAGTCGAAGGGTTTCGAGACTTCGTTCCAGTTCAAGCCGACGCCGGAACTGACGATTCAGGGAACATATTCCTATACCGACGCCAAATTGACCGAGGACGTGCCCGGCATCATCACCATTCGCGAGACACCAGGGGATTATTCCAATCGGTTCCTTCAACTCGACGCTCTGGCAGGTGATCGTTTGCCGGGATCGGCCAAGAATACAGCCAGCCTTGGTGTAACCTATGTCAAACCGGTCATGGGTGGTGACGTGATTGCGAACTGGACGGCAACCTACCGCGGAAATGTTGTTTCCCGGATCGGTTGGGATCGCGCCTATGGGGACAAGATTCCAAGCTATATCCTGAACCGTGCATCGATCTCTTATGACACAGAGCGGTTCACCGTAGGTCTGTTCGTCGACAATGTTTTCGACAAATATGCCGTGGTGTCAGTCGCCAATGATCGCTCGCGAATTGGCGTGAATGACGGTGTTACGGTGCGCTATTACCGGCAGGCCATTCTCAATCCGCGGACCGTCGGCCTTGAAGGACGATTCAAGTTCTGATCGTCGGAGTTCACGAATGAAGAGAAAGGGGCACCTGCCGGAAACGACAGGTGCCCCTGTCATATTAGCGGCCCGTTTCGCTGTGGCCTCACCGGCGCAGCGGCACTCTATTCGATCGGGATAGCCTGTTCCTCGAAAAAGGCTCGTGCCGGCTGCAGCGCCGCTTCATGCGTGCGCCATTTGCCGACCGCGTCAGCATTGATGGGGCGGCGAACCTGCGCGGCGCTGGGCGTGGCCACGGCCGCACTATTTTCATGGAAAGTCAGGCAGGCTTCGTTCCAGTCAAGGCCGCAATGCTTTAACAGACTCCGTGTCTGCTCTTCCTGGTCTGCGACCAGTTTTTCGTAGGACAACTGCAGCACCAGTCCGGGGAACAACTTGTCCCACATAGCCATCAGTCGATCGAAGCGGGCATAGTAACGCGCGGTGTCCAGAAGGTCATATGAATAGGCGTAATAAGCGGACTGGCTGGCAAACAGATTTTTGTAGTTGCTCCAGACCGTATCCATAGGATTGCGGCGCAAGCACACGATTTTCGCATGGGGCAGCGCACGCGCGATATGGCCGATATAGAGAAAATTGGCAGGCAACTTGTCGGTAAAACGGGCTGTACCCAGGTGACGATGATGGCTGGCCTGGGCGAGGTAAGCGTCACCAATTTTCGCCGGATCGATATCACCACTCGTCATGACGGTTTCCGGATCGATGACATTACGGGACGATGTCGCTGCCAGTCGCTTGACCGCTAGCGGCATGGCTTGCAATTCTCCCGCCGATTCCACATCTGGATGTGAGGAGAGAATTCGATCGACGAGCGTTGTTCCCGTGCGGGGCATTCCGACTATGAATATCGGCGCTTTGCCGGAGTTTCCTGCGCCGGGCAAATGTGTTTGCCCGGACTGCGTGAACAAGGTCTCGATGGCGTCGAAAATCGCCTCGTCCTGCGTGAAATCATATCGCAGCGAGCGCTTGTGTTCGTCATTGGCGGCAGAAAGATGCGTGAAGGCCTCAGGGTCGCCGATGTCTTCCAGTTCCTTTGCCAGCGCATAGCGAATGCGCAGGCCATCGCCAGGTTTCTGTGCTCCGGAGAGAGCGGCTTTCAACCTAGGCACATGGTTGGAGTCTGATGTCTGGCGCGAGGCGATAGCAAGGGCATAATGGGCCCGCGCATTGCCGGGGTCTGCGGCAATTATTGCCTCGTAATGCGTGCGGGCTTCTTCGACCCGGCCGGTAAAGCTGCTCGCCGCGGCAAGATTATAACGATAGTCGAGATTGACCGGATCGGCCGCGACCGCCGATCTAAAAGGCTCGACCGAACCCTCATGGTCTCCCAGCCGCGTGAAAACGCAACCGATTGTATCGAGCGTCCGAGCGTCGCCGGGCGTCAAGTCCATCGCCTTTCGCGCGGCGTTGGCGGCTTCGCCATCGCGCCGGAGGAGGATGAGCAGCTTCGCCAGCTGTGCCAGATGTTCCGCCTCGGGTCCGCGGTCTACTGCGGCCTCGATAAGGGGTACGGCTTTGACGATCTGGCCGGCTTCGGCGGCGGCAATCCCCAGCAGGAAATAGCCTGCGGGTTGGGCCTCATCAGCCAATATCATAGATTTCGCGGCAGCCGCCGCAGCGGGGATATCGCCGCGCTTCAAAGCTGCCCTCGCTTGCGCTTCCAGCGTCAAAACGGGATCGCGATCCATGGATTGTCAGTCACCATGGTTTGCTCTGGATGTGTCGATAGGGTTTGCGCTGCGGAATATTCCATTGGCTTATCTTATTAGCCGCTAATCGGGCACTGTCAAAGCGAACCGGCTGGTCAAACATGAAATCCATCGCTTTTCGTAATAAATAATCTTCTTTTCGTAATAAATTGTGATAGGTTGATTCTACGTGCCGCACGAACCAATAATCGCCGGCTTTATTGCCATATTTGAAGAGGTTTGAAATGTTCTTAGAAGATATTGGAATCATTCCCTCGCGTGAGAAAAATCCGATACGGGGCGAACAGTCCCCTTCTATTGTCAACCTCACGCGCCGCGGATTTGTTGCTGGAACCGGACTTTTCGTTGTCGCCGTCACACTGGCGGGTTGTTCCAACACGGAACCCGCTATCGATGCTGATAATATGGACGTGCCCAAAGCAGGTCCCAGCCCGCTTACCGATGTAGACGGCGGGGATGCAACGCCAGCATTGTGGATTGCGATCGAAAAAGACGGGACGGTCAAGATTACTTGCCATCGTTCGGAAATGGGTCAGCAGGTCTGGACCGCTATGGCTCAGATCATTGCCGATGAACTGGAGGCAGATTGGCCGAATGTCGAGATCGTTCAGGCCGAAGGTCACGAGCGCTATGGGGACCAGAACACCGACGGATCGCGTTCGGTCCGTTATAATTTTCACCGGCTGCGCCTTGCCGGCGCGGCGATGAGACAGATGCTTGTCGCTGCCGCAGCCCTTTATTGGAAATTGGAGCCCTCCCAATGCAGCGCCGCAATAGGCAAAGTCTCGAACAGCGAAAATGGCAATACCCTGTCTTACGGCAATCTGGCGAAGCTTGCCGCCAGACTGCAGGTTCCGGCAGAAGCCGATATTGTCATGAAAGAGCCGAAGGACTGGCGCTTCATAAACAAGGAAATTCCTTCGCTGACTGTTCCGCGGATCACCAGAGGGGAAGGGACCTTTGGCATTGATGTCAATGTGCCCGACATGGTTTACGCCGTCGTTGCCCGGCCACCCCAGGTCTTTGGTCGAACCGGAACGGTCACCGATGCCAAGGCGCTGGCAATTCCCGGCGTATTGCGAACCGTAAAACTTCCGGATGCAAAACCGCCCGCAATGTTTCAGGCGCTCGGCGGTGTGGCGGTAGTCGGGGTCGATACCTGGGCCGCGATTCAGGGTCGCAACGCGCTGGAGGTCGAATGGCTGGATGGACCGAATGCCAATTATGACTCGGATAATTTTCGTGCGGCAATGGAAGCAAAGGCAAAACTCCCCGGCACTGTTCGGCGCAGTCGAGGTGATGCAGGCACTGCCCTGGCTGGCGCAGAGAAAAGGATCACGGCCGAATATTACGCCCCGCATCTGGCGCAATCACCGATGGAGCCACCAGCGGCTACGGCTCGTTGGACCGGTGACAAGCTGGAATGCTGGGCCTGTGTTCAGGATCCGCAAGCGACCCGGCAAACATTGGCCGATCTGCTGGACATCGATAAGGAAAATATTACCGTCCACGCAACCTGGCTGGGCGGTGCATTCGGGCGCAAATCCAAACCGGATTTTGTTGTAGAGGCTGCTCTTATTGCAAGAGAGGTGGGCAAACCGGTCAAGGTAACATGGACCAGAGAAGATGATATCCGGCATAGTTTCTATCATTCCGCTAGTGCGCAAAGACTGGAAGCGGGACTGGACGCCGATGGCAAGTGTAATGCCTATCGTCATCGGACTGTTTTCCCGCCCATTGGCTCCACATTCACCGCGGGCATGGATGTGCCATCCGACGGCGAAATGGGCATGGGAGCAACAGATGTACCCTTTGCAATCCCGAACCTGCAGGTCGAATCAGGCAGTGCCAAGGCGCATTTGCGTATCGGCTGGTTACGATCGGTTGCGAATATCTACCATGCTTTTGCAGTCCAGAGTTTTGCAGCGGAAATGGCCCATGCCGCTGGCAGGGACCAGAAGGATTATCTGCTTGAACTGATCGGAGATTCCCGATTGATTGATCCCAATGCTGAAGGAGCCACCTATTCCAACTACGGTGGCTCGGCAGAGGAATATCCATTTGAAACTGGGCGTCTGTCCAATGTTGTCCAATTGGCCGCAAAAAGAGCCAAATGGGGGCGGAAGCTCCCGGCCGGTCACGGCCTTGGTATCGCCGCGCACAGATCCTTCCTGTCCTATATAGCTACTGTGATTGAAGTGAAGGTGGCCGAAGATGGAACGTTGAGCATTCCAGGCATATGGCTCGCCGTTGATGCCGGAACGGTCATCAATCCCCGACATACCCGTGCGCAAATGGAGGGCGGCACTATTTTCGGGCTGTCCAATGCTCTATTTGGCGAGATTACTGCAAAAAATGGCGCAGTCGTTCAGGACAATTTCCCCAACTGGCGGGTCATGCGTATGGGCGAAGCGCCAAAAGCTTTCGAGGTCGAGATTGTGCCGTCCAATAGTGCGCCTGCTGGAGTGGGCGAACCGGGAACGCCGCCTGCTGCCCCGGCGCTGGCCAACGCGATATTCAATGCGACCGGACAACGGATCAGGAGCCTGCCGCTTATGGGCGCAAGTCGCAGCAAGCTGGATATTCCAGTAAACGCAGCAAGCTGATTGAGGAGCATTTCATGACTATTACATTGAACATAAATGGCAAAAATGAAACCGTCAAAGCGGCAGCCGGAACACCTTTGCTCTGGGTACTACGCGATCATCTGAAAATGACCGGCACAAAATTCGGGTGCGGCATTGCGCAGTGCGGCGCTTGCACGGTTCATGTGGATGGCGTCCCGACACGCGCTTGTATCACGCCGCATGACAGTCTCGACGATGCCAAGATTACGACCATCGAAGGATTGGGAGGAAGCGCGGCTGATGTGATACGCGAGACATGGGTGGAGAATGATGTGCCCCAATGCGGCTATTGCCAATCTGGCCAGATATTGGCAGCGACCGCTTTGCTTAGCGAAAATCCCGACCCGACGGATGCCGATATCGATGCGGCAATGAGCGGCAATATCTGCCGATGCGCTACATATATGAGCATCAGACGTGCGATCAAACAGGCGGCGGGGAAACTCTAGCCAGGATTCTTTTTGTCAGGCATATTTTTTGCGCACCGCCAAATATTTCTACCCTCGTTCTGGCTACAACATCTGTCGGTCAAGAAGGTCTCGATTTTCATTTCTATTGGCATCGATTGGTTGATCGGAATCTCCCTAACAACCCTGTTGACTTAGAGCTGCGGGAGGGACGTGTTCATCGATTCAAGAACCACGCGACACGAATGAATGTGTCGGAGCAAGAGGCCTTCCTCGGGAAGCCCAAGGGTGAACAGAGTGCCAGCGACCGGTGCAGCCTCTGGGTCTTGTTCACGACAGTGTTCGGACGGCCAATCCAAACTAGTTGAACTTAGAGCTATGTGGCCGCACCTCGTAATAACGCGGCACACATCATTAAACTACTTATGATGACCACCTGCGATCGTTAGCTTAAGTTTGTTCGGCGTTAATGAACTGCGAAATCGGATCGTTCTGAAAATGAATATATTTCCTAACCGCGGTAATATATCCAACCAGCCCATAGCCATCCCCCAATCAGGAAGGCCCCTCCAATTGGCGTTACAGCACCTAGCCACCGTGGTGCGCCAAGCGCCATAGCGTATAATGTAAGAGCGAAAACTGCAGAGCCGAGAAGAAGCAAGGTCGCTGGGCCTCTAGCGACGCCCATAATCGCCAGTACCGCAACGGCATGAACCAATTGATAAAGCCCGCCTGTTCTAAACCATTCCGCTTCCTGTTGTCCTGGTGCAGCATGAGCCCCGAAAGCACCTGCAGCAACTGCCACCGCAGCCGAAATAGCTGCAAAAAATCCGATTAGCACATCTGCTCCTTCTCTTCCCCAAACGATGGATCCGTGACTTGGTCCACACGCCGCGTGTTTGATATGTCGCACCCTGATTAAGCCAAAGCGCTCGTGACTAATATTTGGACCACCTTAAATATCAGGCTTAAACCATATAGCCGGAATATCGACATTAGAACACTCTTGGATCAGATCATCGCTTAAACGCTGGCCTCGGACACGAAGTAGCGCTGTTCATCGGCTACCGACATCCTGCTTTGCTTGTCTGTGCAGCGTGAAGCGCACTGGCTTGGTACTCAATAGAGCAAATTTCCCGTTAATTACCTAATGTCAGGGAAATCACACTTGAAACCTGTTCGCTGTGGACTGCTTCGCGCACTATCACTCTCAGCTTAGTAAAATCGCTCTTGCTGTTGAGTGTGCCAAAACGTGGGCCCCTCATGGGTATGGCGTGGGTTGGGGGTAATAGTTATTGCCCATCAGAGCTTTTGACTCTCAGTCGTTGCATCCCCTCAACTCACTTGCCATACACGGTGACTTAACTCGGGCAATCGTTCGAACATCAGCACGACGACATCACGTTAACGTGATAGTGTGGAATAGGCCCATGACCGCTCCCGCTTGTCACGGTCGCGAAAGGCGGCGATTGTATCGGACAAGGTCAGCGTGAGGTCGATTGGGTCAAGGCCAGAAAGCAGGGCTCGCTTTTCATCACCGTCGATCTCGAAGGTCCAGCAACCGCCAACTTCGTCTTGCAATTCCTGCTCTACGAGATTTACCGTCAGGAGGGAACCGGGTGCCGCGGCAAGCCCGCGAGCGATAGGTTCGACAATCGAAGCTGTAAGCACCACCGGCAACACACCATTGGCCAGACAATTTTTGCGGAAGATCGGGTTAAATGAGGGCGCAATAATCGTTCGGAAGCCATATTCGGCCAACGCCCATACGGCGTGCTCGCGACTCGATCCGCAGCCAAAATTCTCCCCGGCTACTAATATCCGGGCATTCTTTAATGCCGGATCATTGAGCATGAAATCGGGATCCGGATCGCGTTCGCCAATCGACAAATAGCGCCAACCCGCGAACAGACCATCAGCCAGACCGCTTTTCGATACTTGCCGTATCTCTCGCGAAGGGATGATTGCATCAGTATCCACATTGTCCCGCATCAGGGGAGCCGCGATGGCTGTGAAGGTGGTGAATGGCTCCATCTTAGATCTCCAGCTTACGCGGATCGGCGATATGCCCGGCGATGGCCGAGGCGGCAACGGTTTCCGGCGAGGCGAGATGCGTGCGCGTGCCGGGCCCCTGACGGCTTTCGAAATTGCGGTTGGTAGACGACACCACCCGTTCTTGCGGGCCGAAACTTTCTCCCCCCGCGAAAAAGCACATAGAGCAACCCGATTCGCGCCATTCGAAGCCGGCACGCTGGAACACGCGGTGCAAGCCCTCTTCCTCCGCCTGACGTTTGACATTGCTTGATCCCGGAACGCATATTGCCTTCACGCCGGGCGCAACTTTTCGACCGTCGAGTATAGCCGCAGCCCGTCGCAGGTCGCTAATCCGGCTGTTGGTGCAAGAACCGATAAAGGCTGCGTCAATTTTCAGCGACTCCAGCGCAGTGCCTGCCTCCAGACCCATATAGTGCAACGCACGTTGGTAACCTTCGGCCATAGCCTTTCCAATTTCCCCGACGGCTGGCACCGCGCCGTCGATCGCCACCACTTGTTGTGGCGTAGTACCCCAAGTGACCATCGGCGCGACATCACTCGCATTGAAGGTCAGTTCAGTGTCAAAGATCGCGTTGGCATCGCTGCGCAGAGCGAGCCAGTCATTCACCGCGCGATCCCAATCGTCGCCGACTGGCGCGTATCGGCGCCCCTTCACATAATCGACTGTGGTTGCATCGGGCGCGATGATCGCGCTGAACGCGGCAAATTCCGTACCCATGTTGCACAAGGTCAGCCGCTGTTCGATATCAAGTGCTTCTACCGCACTGCCCGCATATTCGACGATATGCCCGGCGGCGCCGCCGACCCCGAAACGGCCGAGCAAAGCGAGAGCCAAGTCCTTGGCGGTTACCCCACGTGCGAGCCTGCCCGAAATAGTGAGGCGCATTCGCTTGGGCCGCTGGACACGCAAGGTCGATGTGGCGAGCGCATGTTCGGCCTCGGTCGATCCGATGCCCCAGGCCAACGCGCCGAGCGCGCCCTGCGAACAGGTATGACTATCCGGACAAATCAGCGTCGTACCCGGCAGTACAATGCCCAGTTCGGGCGATATGACATGGACGATTCCTTGATCGGGACTGTCGAGGTCGAAAAGCCGGATGCCCGCTGCCCGGGCGCCCTCGCGGGTCGCGACAATGAAATCCTTTCCCGTCGGCATCAGCGTCTTGCTGGTGCGCCCTGGAAAGGTGTCGACGATATGATCCATGACCGCAAAAACATGATCGCGATCACGAACGGGAATATCACGTGCAAGTAAGCTTTTCAGCGCTACTCCGCCCGTTCGCTCGTGGAGCAAAATGCGGTCAACGAGAACAAGATCGGTCTCGCCAGCAGGGGGACCGATCGTATGACCGTCCCAGATTTTATCGAATATAGTCCGTTCCAAGACGCCCTCACCTAATTGAAATCGATGCCATTACTATTTTCAGCCCGCGGCAAATCATGCCGCAAGCCCATCCTTTTCCCGTCGATTTCAAGCGGAAGGGCAGGAAGTTTCGCGCGGCTGCCATCGTCGAGAGTTACCTCAACAAAACCACCGCTGGCGAGCAGGTGCTGATCTTCGAGCAGATCGTCGGGACGCATGATCGGTGCGTAAGGCAAGCCGATAGATTCCAGCCTGCCAACCAATTCGTCGCGTGTCATGCGGCCAAAAAGTTCCCGAATCACCGGGAGGATATGTTCGCGCTGGCGCACGCGCTCATTATTGACCGCAAGCGTCGGATCGGCGGCAAGGTCCTCCAGTCCCATGACCTCGCAAAAGGCCACCCATTGGGGATCGCTGACGACGCCGACAAAGAGCTGCTCATCCTGATTCGATGTTTCAAAGACGTCATAGACCGCCCAGGCCGAAATGCGGGCGGGCATCGGCGGCGCGGTCGTGCCAGTCACAGCCTTTTGCGCGATATGTTGGCCTACCAGAAAGGCCGTTGTCTCGAACAGCGAGCATTTCACCTCGCCGCCCTTATCGGTCCGGTGCCGCCGTTCAAGCGCAGCAAGGATACCGATAACCCCGAACATACCCCCGGTTACATCAATCACCGAAGCACCAGCACGCAAAGGCCGCCCGGGGGGACCGGTCATATACGCAAGTCCGCCCATCATCTGCGCGACTTCGTCGAGTGCGGTGCGGTTCTCGTATGGGCCAGTGAGAAAACCCTTGGCGCTACAATAAATGAGGCGCGGATTGCTCTCTGTAAAATTTTCCGGCCCAAGCCCGAGCTTCGCCAAGGCACCCGGCCGGAAATTCTCGATCATTACGTCGGCTTCATCGATCAGACGGCGGGCTTCGGCGTTACCCTGCTCGCCTTTGAGATCGAGGCAAACGCTGCGCTTGTTGCGATTGAACATCGGAAAATAGCCAGCACCAGAACCCAGCAGACGGCGGGTATGATCGCCGCCTTCCGGTTCTACCTTGATAACGTCAGCACCAAGATCACCCAGCATCAGGCCGATCGACGGGCCCATCACCATATGGGTGAACTCGACAACTTTTATCCCTTCCAACGGCAACCGCTCCATTATACCCCTACTCTTTCAAATCTCATCATCAAAATCTTGTCTCTCGACATCCTGATCTTATTTGATATAGAAATAGGACATTAAAGCAAGCAGAGGTTTATGTCCCAAGAAATATTTATTAGCGAAGTGGGCCCACGCGACGGGTTACAGAACATTTCAGCAGTCATGCCGACCGCTGCCAAAAAGGCATGGATTGCAGCCGAATCAGCCACGGGCGTGCGCGAAATAGAGGTTGGAAGCTTCGTCCCCGCCAAGTTGCTGCCCCAGCTTGCAGACACAGCCGAAATTGTTGCCTTCGCCAAGACAATTCCCGGCCTGACCGTTGCCGTACTGGTACCAAATCTGCGTGGCGCGCACGATGCAATAACGGCTTGCGCCGATAAAATCACATTGCCACTTTCGGTTTCGGAATCTCACAGCCTCGCCAATCTGCGCCGCACGCACGATCAGGTGATCGAGGAAGCGACCGGCATAGCCACGGCGATTGCAAGCTTGCCGGAAGGCAAGCGCCCGCATTTCGAGGGGAGCCTCTCAACCGTCTTTGGATGCACCATTGAAGGCACCATTCCCGAATCCCAGATCTTGCGCCTGGCCGAACGGTTGATGGAGGCAGGCTGCGACGAGGTAGGTCTCTCGGACACCACTGGCTACGCCGATCCGCACGCAGTGAAGCATATGGTAAAAGCGGTGCGCAGCGTTGTCGGCGACCGGGCGCTGACCGGCATCCATCTACACAATACGCGCGGCCTCGGCCTTGCCAATGTGCTCGCTGCATTGGACGTCGGACTCACTACCGTTGACAGTTCGCTCGGCGGAATTGGCGGCTGCCCCTTCGCGCCAGGTGCCAGTGGCAATATCGTAACCGAGGACCTCGTCTTCATGTTACAGGCGATGGGGCTGAAAACGGGAATCGATCTCGAAAAACTTCTGGCGGTGCGAAAAATTGTACAGCAAGCGCTGCCGGATGCAGAGCTTTACGGATTCACACCGGATGCCGGGCTGCCGCTCGGTTTTCAAGGCGAAGCTGGCCCAACAGAATTGGAAACTATTATATGACGATCGGCACCAAGATGATCTGCGAGGACAAGACGGCACGTCAGTTGTTCGACGAGGTAATGGCCAACCCGGCCCGCAAGAAATTTGGTTTTGGCGAGAAACTCGCCATCGTCAATGTCGACGTCCAGCAGGCCTATACCCGACTCGACATGTTCAAGACGTCCTATGAAACCGATCCACGCCAGATCGAACATATCAACACGATTTCGCGCCTTGCCCGCGAACGCGACATGCCGGTGATCTGGTCGCATGTCGCCTATAAGGCCGATGCGGGCGATGCCGGAATCTGGGGCACCCGGACCGATACCGAGGATTCTCTGCAAAACATCAAATATGGAAGCGAGCGACATGCCTTCGATCAGCGTTGCGCCATCGACGAGAATGACCTCGTCTATACCAAGCGGATGCCGAGCGCCTTTTTCGAAACACCGCTGGCCAGCTATCTGTCATGGCACAAGGTCGACACCGTCGTCGTGACCGGAGGTTCGACCTCGGGCTGCGTCCGCGCAACTGCGGTAGACAGTCTCAGCCACGGCTACAGGACCATCGTCCCGATCGAGACCTGCGCCGACAAGCATGAAAGCTATCACTTCGCCAATCTGATTGACCTGCAGCTCAAATATGCCGATGTCGAACCGGTGCAGACGGTAATCGACTGGCTGGAGGCCCGCTGATGCGCGAAGGCGAAAAAGATCCCGGACTCTACGATTTCCGGCCCTATCGCGATCGAACGAAGATCGAATGGCCCGACGGCAAGACCGTCGCGGTCTGGGTCTCGCCCAATCTCGAATATTACGAGATCGATCCGCCAGCCAATCCCCAACGCAAGAGCTGGCCGAGGCCGCATCCCGACATCGTCCCCTACGGGCATCGTGACTATGCCAACCGTATTGGACATTGGCGGATGGCCGAGGTGATGGAGAAGCACGGTTTCAAGGGATCGGTTTCGCTGTCGGTCGCGCTGTGCCAACACCATCCAGAAATTGTCGCCCATGCCAACGCGCTGGACTGGGAGTTCTTCAGCCACGGAATCTACAACACCCGCTACAGCTATGGGATGGACGAAGCACAAGAACGCGCGATCATCGAAGATTCGATCAAGACCGTCCGCGATGCGACGGGGCAGACGATCAAGGGCTGGCTCGCTCCCGCGCTCACCCATACACCGCGCACGCTCGACCTTATCGCCGAATATGGCATGACCTATACCTGTGACCTCTATCATGACGACCAGCCCGGACCGGTCCACGTCGAGGACGGACGGCTGATCTCGATGCCGTACAGTATCGAGGTCAACGACCATTATGGCTTCTTCGTCTACAATATGTCCCCGCGCGAATATGCTGACACGCTGATCCGGCAATATGAACGGCTTGCAGCCGAGGGTGAACAATCAGGCACCGTCATGTGCATCCCGCTGCACAGTTATCTGATCGGCCAGCCGCACCGGATCGGTCCGTTCGAGGAGGTGCTCAGGCATATCGCCGCAGACGGGCGCGCTTGGATCACTCGCTCGGGCGATATTGCCGACCATTTTCTCGCCAACGATTATTATGACGCGACCGCGGCCGACGCCGCCCGCTATGCGAAGGACGCAGGATGAGCCTCGACCCCTCCTATCTCGAATATCCCAAGCGCCGTGAAGGCATGGACCACGACCTCTATATCCCCTCTCCTCTGCCCACACGCAAACCGGTTGCATGGCCTGATGGCAAGACGGTGGCGGTCACGCTGCTGGTCAACCTCGAATGGTTCCCGATCACACCGGAAGATACGCCTTTCCGCGCGCCCGGTCATATGGTGACCCCTTATCCCGACTATCGCCATTACACAGCGCGCGAATATGGCACACGGGTAGGCTTCTACCGCCTGCTCGACGCCTTTGCGAAGGCCGGGGTACATGCGACTATCGCGGTTAATGCCGCCATTGCCGAACGCTACCCATCCATCATCTCGGATATTCTGGCTGAAGGCCATGAGATCATCGCCCATTCGACGGACATGAACGGAACTATTGCGACCGGCTTACCCGAAGCGGAAGAGCGCGCACTGATCGCTCAGGCACGCGATACGCTGGCCGAGGCGATGGGCACGATGCCACGAGGCTGGCAGTCGATCGCACGGTCGCAGAGCTGGAATACGCCGCGCCTGCTGGTCGAAGAAGGCTTCGATTATATGTGCGATTGGGTCAACGACGATCTGCCCTATCTCGCGACGACCGAGGCCGGCACGATTGTCAGCATGCCGTTCAACCACGAACTTTCCGACCGGCAGATGATAGCCCTGCAGCAGCATTCTATGGAAGGCGTCGCCCGGCAGATCGAGGACGCGTTCGACTGGCTGAGCATCGAGGCGGACCGGTTTGGCGGTCGCGTGTTACCGTTTACAATCACGCCCTATATCACTGGCCTGCCCCACAGGATGGACGCTTTCGAACAGCTGCTCGGAAAGCTGACCGGATCCAGCAAGAGCTGGTTCGCGACCGCCTGCGAAGTCGTGGACAGCTGGCAGGGCCAGACGGGCTGAACCTAACCTAGTCGTTCGCCTGGGCACGGGGATCTATAAGAACCCGTAGTGTGCGCATCAGCAATGCGTCAGTCGCGTCCTGACGTTGTTCGGCGACCTCTCCCTCATAGCGGATATCGCGCAGCGTCGCGACGTCCTCGCCGCGCATTTCCGCGACCACCCTCTCAAGCCTGTCAATCTTGTCATTGGCGACTGACAGCTCGACGAGTAGCGCCAGAGCGATATTGAGCGTCTCCTCGGCTTCGCGATTGTCGAGGCTTTGGGGACGCTGTCCACGCGCAGATTCGATCAGCGCGGCAATGGCTTGAGCTTGGTTTGTCATTAGAGAGGTTTCCTGCCGCTGATCGCATACCAGCGATTATTTGCCATGCCATGTAGCGCCGAAAGATCATGTTCGACGACATTATCCTTGGGGAACCCGGCGGCAATCATATCAGCCTGCAGATTGGCCGTTGCATAGGTGTTCCAGTGCACCTCACCGTTGAAATGCGTATCCCAATCGCGCTCGATTTCATGCACCAGTGTCGGTTGGTTGCGGATAGCGACATCCTGATGAATGACTACGCCTCCGGGCCGGACAAGACGGAAAGATTCGCGGATCATCGCCCGACGCTTTTCCTCACCGATTTCGTGCATCAGGTTGTGCGACACGACAAGATCAAAACTTTCGTCCTCGAAACGCATGTCCGAAGCGTCCATCTGATGGAAATGCACGGCAACGCCGAGCGACTCCGCGCGGGCATGGGCATAACGCAACATGCCGGCACCGAGGTCGACCGCATGAATTTCGACGTCAGGCCATTCGGCGGGATAGGCGGCAGAGGCAGCTCCCGCTGAACAACCGATATCGAGCATCCTGGCTGGTTTGAACCCGTCAAATTCTTCATTGAGTAGCCGCATGATGACACCCGCCTTGCTGTCGCCGCGACCGATGCCCTGGCCGAAGGAAAAGACATTGCCACCACATTCGTACAGCGCGCCCGAAACAACATCATAGTCGCTGCGATTCATCGCATATCCGCCGGGTTGGAGATGGATGTCGACATCAGCCACTTCCGGCGAGGGATCATAGAACGAATCCAGCGAGAGACTACCAAGCTTGTCATCGGCTTCGATCAGCTCCTTCGTCGCCTGCTCCATGCGTTCGAGATCACGATAGGTTGGCTCTCCGACCGAAACCCATATCATTTCCTGAGCGGACCGGTTGGCGGCGCTCCACATCCGATAGCCGGGGGACATCAGAAAGGCTTCGCGTACCTCTTCGTGCGATTGAGGCTGACGACCATGACGTTCGGCGAACGCGGGAGCGGCTTCGGATTCGAATATCCCGACGTTTCTTGGCCTGACCTTGCTATTTAGCAGCCGGCGCAGCGAAACTACCGCGTTCTGCCTACTGCCTTCCTCGGCAGTCGTGCGGGGAAGAACGGCATGTTGAACGTCACGAACCTTCATCTCTAACTCCTTGTTTCGCCCAAAGGGCGGAATCCATATCTCGGCTATATTGTTCTATCTATATCACAATTCAACGCGATTCGATCAACTCAATTAATTCGCCCGCCGGCCCGGTCAGAACAAGCGAGCGTCGGCCACCGTAACAGGCCCCTGCCGAGATAGCCTCGGGTCCATGCGCAAGGTCAGCGAAGGGCGAAAGGCTGGTAACCTCGAAACTGACAATCGCATTGCCGGGTGGCAAATAGCCTTCAACCCGGGGCCGAACTCCGGCGATATAGTCACCACCGGTCGGATATTCGTCGAGCTCGATCAGATTTCCGTGCTGCGCCATGCCGATTGCGCTGAGCGAAAAGGCGTGATCAGCAGGAAGATTCTGAGCATGCTGAAGCACTCCTACCTTGCTCTTGCGCATCGGTCTTTCCCGTAATCTGAAATGATCTACATACCAGCGAAGCATCGGATCAAAATCGGATCCTGCGGCTACGACGATAAATGGTCGACCGACAAAGCCCGAAGGCCCGGGCAGGATTGATGTGTTCCGGTCGCCACTCTCCATTGTAAAATAGAGGCATTCACCACCCGGGCCCACGACCTGCATGGCGACGATTGATGGCATGAACTGGAGCGGACTCGGCCCTGCGAGATGGCGAAAGGGCGAAGCGTCCAGCCGATCCGCCAACCCATAGACATCATCCACGATGATTTCGAATGCCGTCCAGCCAAAGCTGGTCAGCGGTGAATAGTCCGGCACGGCGGGTGCTTCGATAAGTCTGATAAAGACATCGTCATCATTTTCGGGATGCAAGGTGCAGAAGGCGGCACCGGCCGCCGCCGGCGCACCCCAGCGCTTGGCGAGTGCCTGATCGATCCGGCCTCTTTCCAACACCCGGTATCCAAGCAGTTCGCTATAACAGGATTCGGCAGCTGCGATGTCTGGAACGGTCGCAGTCGTGCCGAAAATTCTCAGCAGCTGCGGTTCAGTATCGCTGGTCCAGTCGTTCATTCTCCAGATTCCCCACTATGATGCTAGCATCGTAGCGATTTAATTGTTATATTTCTATATCAATAATCCAAGAAACTGGAAAGACCGTCAGATAATCTGCGGTTCCAGAATACGGGGAGAATTCAGATCGAGGCGAATCTGGTAACGATCAGGGCGGAACTGGGCGAGGATGTGTTGCACCGGCCGTTCATTGACGTCGAAGACCGTCCGGCTCACTCGCAGGATCGGCGATCCGATGTCGACGTGCAGGCTCGCCGAAACGGCAGCATCAGCAAGTGTAGCCGAGATCGTCTGATGGGCGGCGCCAATATGCGCGCCCGCGTCCTCGAGCAACGTCAGCATCGGCGTCGTTTTGAGATTGGCACGTGTCATTGCCTTGCCGAGATCGGAAGGGATGTAGCTGACAAAATGACCGAGCGGCTCACCGTCGAGCCAGCGGGTACGAACCACGCGCAGAAGCTCAGTCCCGGCTGGCAAATCAAGCGCCTCGTCAATTGGTGGTCGCGCAGAGACCATATCGACCTCAAGCAGTTTGACCTGCGTTGCGCGGCCAAAATTGCGCAGCGATTCGAGCGCCTGCTCGATATTGCCGTGGATCGGGCGCGCCGGCGAACGAAAGATCACATGGGTCCCGACCCGTCGCTTGCGTTCGACGAGTTGGTGATCAGCCAGTTCTTCAAGGGCCCGCCGCGCGGTGATGCGCGAAACCTCATATTCTTTGGTCAGTTCCTGCTCGGTCGGCAGCCGCGATCCAAAGGCGCGCTCCCCACTCGTGATTTCTTCGCGCAGTTGCAGAAATATTTGGTGGTACAGTGGCACCGCTTGTCCACGATCCACACCCGCTTTGCCGCCGTTCTTTCCGGTCACTTGTTCTATTCTCCCCTTTCAAGACGAGCGGCTAGCTCTATTGATCGCATGTTAGCGATTTCATTTCAAATCTTTGGCACCATTGCACCGAAAAGGAAACCCACATGTTATCGCATAAACCGACATTGAATGCCGCCCTCGCTCGTTCAGCCCTTGATGCTGCGCTTCGCGCTGCAAGCACAAACGGGCTGACAATGTCCGTCGCCGTCGTCGACGACGGCGGCTATCCCCTCTGCCTCGAACGGATGGACGGAGCCGGTCTTTTGACGGCGAAAGTGGCTAGCGAAAAGGCTCGGACTTCTGCTTTGTTGCGCGCGCCGAGCCGGGTTCTGGCCGATCGCGTTGCCGCCGATCCGGCCCTTCTTCGTCTGACCGACTATCTGCCTATGACCGGAGGATTGCCGATTATGGCTGAAGGGCGCTGCATCGGCGCCATCGGCGTGTCCGGCGGAACACCTGAGCAGGACGAACAGACGGGTCAGGCAGGGATCGAAGCCATGCGTCTGGATTAATTCTCCTGTTCTGCAGTCGGTTCGGGAAGCGCGAACAGCGCACCAAACATTCCACTCATCGCGAGGAACGCGCCGGCGGCGACAAGCGCCGTCGGCATACCGGCATAATCGGCCATTACGCCCCAAGTCGCACTGCCAAGTGCAACGCCGCCGAACGCCATCATCTGATAGATCGCAAGCGTGCGCCCGACATGGCTGCGTGCCACCGCAAGCTGCACCGAAACGTTGAAGGTGGAGAGCACCGCCACCCATCCGGCACCGGCTAGCAGGTGCGCGAAAACCGCAATCGGTACAGATCGAGTGAGTCCGAGCAGGAACAGAGGTAGTGCGACAGCCATTACGGCGACGCCTACCAGCGCGCCGATGCCATAGCGGCTTCGAATAGCGATACTCGCTATCGCACCGAACATCGCGCCAACGCCAAAACAGGCAAACAACACACCTAGCAATTGCGCGCCTCCGCCCAGCCTGATCGCAACCAGCGGCATAAAGGCCCAGATTGCGGCTGCACCGAACCCGAATGCAAATGTCCGTAAAAAGAGGTTCCGCACCCGAACTTGCGCGAGCGCATATCCGAACCCGCCGCTGACCATCTGGATAAAGTTTGGCCTATGCCCAGACAGGACACCCGGCCCCTTCCAGCGCAGGAGAACCGCGATTACCCCGGCATAGGAAAAAGCGTTGATGGCAAATGCAACCCCCGCGCCTGCAACGGAGACTATCGCGCCGCCGAGTGCCGGGCCAATACTGCGCGCAATATTATTGCCAAATACATTGGTCGCTACTGCGGAGGATATCTGATTGCGCGGCACCAGTTCGCCTACTGATGCCTGCCAGGCAGGAGCGTGCAGAGCGGTGCCGCATCCGATCAGAAAAGTAAAACTCAAGAGCAGCACAGGTGTCAACATGTCAAGAAGGGCGCAAAGTGCGAGGCCAAGCGACAAGAGCAGCATCAGAAATTGTGCGGTCAACATCACATGACGCCGATCAAACATGTCGGCCAGCGCCCCCGCTGCTACCGCTAAAAGTATCATCGGAAAGTTCGCGGCCGTCTGGACCAGCGCGACCATCGCGGCTGATGCGCTGAGCGATGCCATTGTCCAGCTGATCGCTACAATCTGGATAAAGCTGCCCAGCTGCGAGAGGACGGTGGTCGCCCATATAGCACGAAATGGCGAGTGGCGAAGCGGTCCGGGCCAGCCCATTCGCCGGAATGGCCCGCTCAGTGCATTTCCTCACCGCCCGAGACGTTCATCGCCTCGCCAGTGATATAGCGGGCCTGCCCCGAACACAGGAATGCGCAGGCATTGGCGGTGTCTTCGACCTCGCCGACCCGACCGAGCGGAATCCGGTCGCGCATCGCAGCGAGATAGTCCTCAACGCTCTGGCCGCGCTTCTCGGCCATAAACTCATTCTGCCAGGACCCGAGGCCCGTCGTCACATGATTGGGGCACACCGCATTCACGGTAATCTGCTCGCCACCATGTTCGATCGCCGCCGAACGGGTAAGGCCGACAAGGCCGTGTTTGGAAGCGATATAGGAAGAAGTTAATGCCGACCCCGATTTTGAACCTCGACTTCCGACCGAAACAACTCTTCCGCGTCCCCAGCCTTCTTCGATTTCCTGTTTCTGCATCTGGCGAATGGCATGTTTCATGGCAAAAAACGCCCCGCGCAGGTTAACATTGAGTACCGTATCCCACATTTCTTGCGTCGCATCGACAAGCGGCCCGAACAAATAGCCGACACCGGCATTGTTCACGAGAATGTCGAGCTTGCCATAGGTAGTGACGGCATGGCCAATAAGGGCTTCAACCTGCGCCTCTTCACGCATGTCCGCTTGAAATGTGCTGACATCCGGATTGGTCGCGCGAATTCCCTCGGCGACTTCGGCCATCTCCTTTGACGCGCCGACGCCATGGGCCGGTGCCAATTCGCCGTCGACCTCACCGAGATCGTGGATGACAAGCTTCACGCCATCGGCAGCGAGCTTGCGGGCAATGGCCTCACCCAGTCCTTTGTGGCGACCCGCGCCGGTCACAATGGCTACTTTTCCTTCAAGATCGGGATACATGCCCTATTCCTTTCGTCAGATTTCCATGGCGAGCCGATAGCCCTCGCCCGTAGCACTCAGCGCCATACGTGGAGCCTTGGCGTCGCCAATGCTGTACACGGTGACACCGGCATTCCGGAGCGGAGCGACCAGCGCATCGTTCGGCGTTCGCGCGGTTGCATAGGTGAAAAAAGCGACATCTTCGATCACACCTTCCTCACCGCTATAGATATTTTCATAGGCAATCTCGCCATCTTCGAGACGCGAGGTTGCCAGTGGCCGGACCGACGTGACGATCAGCGCTTTCTTACGGTAGAGCCGGTGATAGATGCCCTGCCGGACAATCAGGGATTCATCGCTCGCCAGCCTTTCCCGCGGCGTGAGGATCACAACCTTGTCAAACCGTTCCATCAACAATTCAGCGGTATCGTAGACAAACGCAGTGCTATCTTCGTCATAGATCACCGCCGTGCCGGAGTTGTGCGCCTTATGATCCAGGAACAGCGCTGCAGCTTCCCGTATATCCGGGACAATGCCCTCGTCCTTCCATTCCTCCGGCAGGCAAGACGGCCACGCGGGAGTAGATCCGGTTGCCAGAACCGCGATTTCCGGTTTGAATGCAAGTACGTCCTTCGCGGACGCGCTATAGCCAAAGTGCATTTGTGCACCATGGCGCTGCGCGGCAAGATGCTGGTAATCGTAAATGCTGCTGACCCCTTCTCCGCCTGGCAAACCGGCATGGAGCTTGGTCTTGCCTCCGGGTTGTTCCGAAGCTCCGAAGATGCGGACCGTATGACCGCGCGCTGCGGCAACCCAGCCCGCCTCCATACCGGCGATGCCCGCGCCGATCACCGCGACACGCTTTGGTTGCGGCGACGCTGCGGGAGTCCAGTCTGCCTCGTCGTCCAAGCCGACCCGGGGATTATTGTCGCACTGTAGCGCACGGCCAGAGGTGATCATGTGCCAGCAGGTATTGCACGAGACACAATAGCGGATCTCGGCTTCGCGCCCCTGTTCCGCCTTGATCGGCCAAGCCGGGTCGGTGATCAGCGGACGGGCGAGCATGACGAGATCAGCGAGCCCGTCGCGAATAATCCGCTCGCCTTCATTCGGATCAGTGATCAGGCCCAGTGCGCCGAGTTGTACACCCGGTGCAGCGGCGCGGCCCAGCCGATGAATGGTTTCGACATAAGGGGTGCGCGGCCCGTGATTGTCAGGGAGATGAGTATAGAGCGATTCCGAATGGCTGCCCCAGCAGTAGGTGAGATAGTCCATTTCTCCATCACGGTGGAGCAGCGCAGTAATGGCCTCAGCCTCCTCGAGCCCGATACCTCCTTCGGAAAAATCTTCCGCCGGCAATTTGGCACCGATCAGAAAATCGGCGCCACAACGCGCGCGTATGCCCTGCATCAGCAGCACCAGTAGCCGCGCCCGACCCTCTAGATCGCCGCCAAATTCGTCCTCGCGGCGATTGGAACGGGCAGAAAGGAACTGATGAAAAATATGGCCATGTCCGGCAGATATCTCCACTCCGGCAAATCCGGCATCAGCCAGCATCCCGCACGAAGTAACGAATTCATCAATCATCTGGTGAACGTCACCGGTCTCCAGCACCTGCGGCACCGTCCAGCTTAGATCGTCAGGAAGTGCCGACGCCCCCCGTGCCGAAAGATTGCGATGTCCGGCGCGAAAACCACGTCCATTGTCTTGGATCTGGCCAATCATCAGACTGCCCTCGCGCGCTACAGCTTCGGCCCAGCGCGGCAACATATCAGCGTTTAAGCCCGAGAGAATCTGGGGGCGGGTCGGAAGCGTCTGCCAGCTCAACATGGCCATAGGCTCGCTGATCAGCATCGCTGCGCCGCCCCTGGCGCGGTTCGCAAAATAAGCGATCAACCGGTCGGTGACGCGGCCATCCTTGGAAAAATGGGTCGACGTAGAGGCATGGACAACCCGGTTGCGAAGTTCCCGGGTTCCGACCTTCAGAGGCGAGAAGAGATTAGGATATGCAGTCACGCTCAATCGGGTTCGTGAAACCGCATCACCCGCTTGATGAACGCCTGGCTCCAGGCCGAACGCTCAGCCTCGCCCTCGGCATCGGGGCGATAGGCCTCGATCTCATCTCGGCTGATAGTTCCCTTTTCATCCAGTAGTCTTTCGATCGTGTCTGCGCGTTCGCGAAGCGCATTCGTCTCCGCCATCAGTTCGAGCAGGAAAGTCATTATCTGGTCGACCGCGGGATCGTCAAAAAAGCGCGAACGCGCGCCTTTGCTGAAACGGGGCAGCTTTACGTCTTTCATTGGTTTGTCGGCGCTATTGTCTGCCATGGAATCCTTGCCCGGGAGAATAGAAAATGGGCGGCATAATTGCCGCCCATTCCCCAATACACCAAAATATTAGAAGTCGTAACGCAAACGCGCCATCCAACGACCCGGATCACTGAGATAAGGGTAGATCAGGAAGGACGTCATATAGAGATCGTCGAAGCAGTTGTTGCATTCGACCCCGAGCGACCAGCCCTCTTCCGAGCGCAACGTAACGCCTCCGTTGAGGACACTGTGCCCCGGTTGAAAGCCCCGTGGATCGTTGGACGTCGAGACCCATGTTGAACTGATATAGTTCCAGTTCACTGCGGGCTGAACCGACAATCCGTTGCCCAGTTCCCAATTGTAGCTGGCACCCACCGTCGAAGTGAATGACGGAGCACGGGTTGGTTCCGCGATCTGCCCGTCGGGGGTGATGATGCTGACGTTACAGGCGGTCACGTCGCCGGTTTGGCAACTCGCCTGCTGCGCACGCGTGATGTCGTTGACGTTTTTGAAGCTCGCGTTTTGCAAACCGAATGACCAGAAGAGGTTGAGCCCGTGAACCGGTGTCGTCGACAATTCTACTTCGAGGCCGTAATTTTCCATGTCGGCGACGTTACGAGTCAAATAAGTGATCGAACCCGTCAATGGATTGAGGCCGCCGCCCGGAAGCTGCTGATCGTAATCGGTAAAGTAAAAACCTGTCAGGTTTACGGTAAGACGACGGTCGAGCCATTGCGAACGGACACCGCCTTCGAACGACCAGATCGTTTCTGGGTAGAAAGCATCTGCGTTGTCAGGCGAATAGGCCCGTGCATTCCAGCCACCAGATTTGAAACCACGCGTTGCCGAAGCAAACACCATGATGTCATCGGCCGCTTGGTACTGGAGAGCAAACCGCGGCGTCCAAACCTTTGAACGCTGCTCGACAGGTATGCCGAGATCGATCAGATCCTGCGTATCAAAGGGAACCGACGATGAGGTCAGTGGCAACGGGTTTGCATTGGGCGAATAGGCGATGGTCTTCCGTTCGTCCGTGTAACGCACACCCGCCGTCAACGTCAAATCCCGCGTCACATGTATGTCGCCCTGGACATAGCCGGCATAAGCTTCGGTATCATTGGTCATGACCCGATCACCATTCACGAACGCCGTTCCACTGGACAGGATCAGCAAGTTCGCGAAGTCTGTCTCGTTGGTTTCATTGATGTAATAAACACCGGCGACATAATCGAGAAGGCCGCCAAAGGCCTCGCCGCTGAATTTAATCTCTTGGCTGAACTGGCTATGCCAGCTGTCGCTCGCCAGCGGGATGCCCGCTCCGGGCGAAGCCGATACGAGATTCACGCCATCGATTACAACGCCGGTTGCGCCGGCCAGACTCTCGGTCAGGAATTCCTGATAAAGATGACGGTAGCCGGAAATCACGTTGATCGTTGCATTGTCGCCCACTCCAACCTCGAGATTCGAGCTGATGGAATAGCTTTCAGCGAGGTTGCCCGCGGTGTTGTCGGCGAGCCGCGATGAAACCAGCCCGGTCCCGAGAGGGGTCTCAGCGCTGATCTTGGTGTAGGTAATCCGCTGATCGGTCGTTGGATCGTAGAAATGCGGAAGATTGGCGTTCGAATTGTGAATATAGTCAGCCGATACATCCCACATGACGTTATCGGACAGATGCGCGCGAACAGCGCCGCGAACGCCCCAATTCTCTTCGCCGTTCAACTGGTCGCCGTTGCTCAGATTGTTCACATAGCCGTCGGACTCGATATAATATCCGGATAGTTTGGTGAGCAGCTTGTCCTCGATCACCGGCACATCGACTGAAGCACGCAGCTGAACGCGGTTGAACCGACCGTAGCCTACCTCGGCAAAACCGCCGAACTCTTCCTGCGGACGCGCCATTATGACGTTAATCGCTCCGCCCGTGGTATTGCGGCCAAAGAGCGTACCCTGCGGCCCGCGCAATACTTCTACGCGCTCGACATCAAACAGCGAGAAATTGTTGGCGCCCTGGCGCGAGACATAAATGTCGTCGATATAAGTGCCGACGGGCGGATCGAAGGTCGAGATCGACTCGGAGTTGGCAAGGCCGCGCATCGAATAGGCGTTGGCAGTGCCGACTGCGGTATTGTGATGGCCGATAAGGTTGGGAACGTAATTCACCAAGTCCAGCGTATTGGTGATCTGTCTGGCTTGCAGATCTTCCGCACCGAAAGCAGACACGGCCAAAGGCACTTCTTGCAGCGACTGCTCGCGACGCTGCGCGGTTACGATGATCTCTTGCGGTGCGTCTGACGCTCCTTCATCTGTAGCGGCAACCTGCGCCCATACCGATGTTGACGAAAGAAGTGTCGCGCTGATCAGAAGGGCGCGCCCCGTAGTTTTGTAATTCATCATTTTAGCCTTCCCTGGTGTACAGATCTTTCTAGATCAAACTCGACTACCATCGTCCATCAAGCTCGAACTGAAACTCATTTGTCCTATTTATATATCAATAATTTTCATAGTCCAATAGTTTTTGTTTCCGAGTGGAATTGACTCAGAATCTTGTTTTTTAACATGAGCTTAATGCGCTCACCGTTGGGCGCTAATAGGGTGGATTCAGCTAGAGAAATTCAATCAGATGAATCAGAAACTGAAAATTGTCTTAGATACGGCAACACGACTGCGCTCCATTCGGCGGCCCGGTCAAGCACCATGCCTGCCCCACCAGCCAGTTCTGCATAGGCCCAATCGGACCGGGTCTTGACGATCTGCTTGCCCCAGGGATAGATCGGGTCCGTCCGGCTCGCGATAACGAGCGTCGGACAGGAGATTCGCGGCACGTCTGCCCGAAAATCGTAGAGCGGGATCACGCTGTGGCCATGTTCCTTCCAGGGACCATGAAGGAAATAGGTAAGTACCGAGATATGGATGGTCTCGTCACTCCAGTCAGGGTCACCCTTCTCCCGAACCCAGGCCCAGCGATCGGTGATGTGGCTGCCGTCGGGTGAAATCGCCTGATTATCGGGGAATTTCCCGATCCGCGATGCTCTCTCTTCCTCGGTATAGAAGGGCGCATTGTCCAAAATCAACGCCTTGACCAGTTCTGGATGCTCGGCAGCCAACCTGCCCGCCGCAAGACCGCCGCCGCGATGGCCGAGAACGATCGCTGGCCCGACGCCAAGCGCCTTCAGTAGCGCAGCCAGATTTGCGGCATAGCATTCGATGCCCGGTTGCATGGGCGGATCCGACATGCCGTGCGCCGGCAGATCAATTGCGATTGCGCGAAAGCCTGCATCGGCAATGATTGGCAACACGTGCCGGAACTGCAGCGACGACCAAGGTGCCTGATGGACGAGCAGCACCGGCACACCCTCGCCGAAACTGCGATAATGGAGCTGTCCATCGGGTCCATCGACATAGCCGCGGCGTTCGCGCGGCAAGGCGGTCATGATGGGAAGGGTCATTGCGTCACCTAATTTCTTTGGCAAAAGAGATCTGCCCTCCTCGACAATAAAATCCCGAGTTTGATTGTCGAGCATCCCTGGACCTTCCGCACGCCACCCATATATCGGTGACTATTTGTGCGATTGGTAAATCAATTAATCAGGCGACAGCGCCCTTGGGCCCGAGCGCCGCAGTGGCCGCCTCCTTTTCGTCCATCGCGGTCGTCAAGACCGTCATTTCCTTGGCGAGTACACGGTAATGTTTGAGGCCGAAAATCATCACCAGAATCGTCGGTATTCCTACAAATAGGACAAAGCCGCAGAGCACGACCCCGATCGACCTTGGATCGCCGGACCAGTCAGTTGCGGCACCGATCAGCGGCGGTCCGAGCAGCGGGCCAACCAACGTGATCACGGTGTTGAAGATAGCAACCGAACGGCTCCGCATCTCGCCCGGTGTAATCATCTGCAACGCGGCGGGGCCACCAGCCGTTGCGGCAGATTTGCCGATGAATGCGATAAACATGGCCACAACGGCCAATTGCGCAGTCGGCATGATCGGATAAAGAGCACTCATCGGAACGGTGATGCACAGGCCGAGGATCAGCGTATACATCCCACCCATATCACCATCTCGGCCCAGCCGCTTGCTCGCCCATAACGCGAGCGCGGTCCCAAGCGGGCCGGCTGTGAAGTAAAATAGACCGGTGACCGCACCGGTTGTCATCACGTCCCAGCCATATACGCGCGAGAATAAAGGCACATTCCAGAACGTCAGCGTCGCCATCGCAAAATTACATGTCGCACCGGCAAACAAGACGCCAAAGCCCTTCCACCGATCAAGCATGTAGCGCACAGCGCTGATCTTCGAGCCGCCTTCTGCGTTGGCTGCGATCGTGTCGGTCTTGGGAGGCTCCTTGATTGTCATCAACAGTAGCGCGAACAAAATTCCCGGAGCGCCCACCATGAGGAAAGTCATCTGCCATGGTGCGAACATATGCCCAAACAGCTCAACATCGCCAACGTCGTGCAGCGCGGATACCAAAACCCCGCCAGCGAGAAATGCCATACCGGCCCCGAGATAGGGCCCGGCCATGTAAAGGCTGATCGCGCGAGCGCGTTCGCCGCGCTTGAAATAGTCGCTGATGATCGACACCGAACAGGGACTGACCACCGCTTCACCAAGGCCCAGACCGAGCCTGAAAATCAACAGCGGCAGGAACGACATCGCGAAGCCGCTCATCGTTGTCATCGTGCACCAGATCACGAGACCCACGATCAGCAGCCATTTGCGGCTCCACCGGTCAGCGAGCAACCCCAGGGGAATCGCGACCGCGACATGAAAGATGGAAAAGGCCGGGCCGAGCAGCAGCCCAATCTGAAAATCGCTAAGCCCCATCATTTCCTTGATCGGCTCGACCACCAGCGAGAGAATGAACCGGTCAAAATAGGAAAGAATGAAAACGAGGAGAAGCAGAACCACTACATACCAGCGATACCAGCCACTGTTTCGATCAATATTCACTAAGCATTCCTTACCAGGGGCGCTGACGCGCGTTTCGTTGAGATTCGTATATCGCCCTAGGACGGAAGGCTGCTGCCGAAGACATACCAGGCACCCTTGCCATGGCGCGGGCGACCGGGCTCATCCCAGCCGAACGCCTTTGCCCGGTCGGGATAGGTACCAAGATCAGGCAAGAGATGGGCAAAATTTTCGGCCGCGCCAAAACCGGCCTCTTCCAAGAGGACAGCGGGGTCCTGCGCCCGGAAATTGGTATAGTTTGGCTCGTTATTATGCTCGGTATCCCAGTTCCAGAAGAAATCTTCCCAGGCATCGACAAGGCAGGTTGCGGGCAGTTCCTGATGGACCATGATGCCCCCTGGCCGGAGCAGGCGGCGGCACTCCTTCAGCACTTTCCGGGTCGCGTCGACCGTGATTTCGTGAAAGAAAAAGCTCGAAACGATCAAATCAAAATGCCCGTCCGGAAAATCAAGAGCTTCGGCATTTTGCTGGCTGAGGTGGAGAGCGATACCTTCATGTTCCGCAATAGCATGGCCGTAGCGCAAAAGCGGCGCGGCGACATCGATGCCATGCGCTTCCGTGCCGGGAAAGGCCTCGACATAGGGCACAAGATTCTTGGCCGATGAAGTCCCGATATCAAGGATGCGAACTGGCGCGAAATCAGGACGTTCGTGCTTTAGCCAACGACTGATTACTTTCGCGACGCCGCCCCAACTGCGATGGCTCATACTAGCAGAAAAGACACGTGCGCCGAGGGAAACAACCGCTCCCTGAGCCACATCATCTTCAACCCACTCACTGTGAAAGCAACCCGGCGTCAGATGGACATCAAGCTGGGATACATAATCGGGAATGGCCAGTGATGGATCGAGCTTCAGTGAGCCCCCGGCCGGATTGCGTTGTATCGCAGCCTTGGCCACGTCAATCATTCCGGGTAGCGCGCGCTCGATCGGCTCTTGAACCGACTGAAAACACATTTCCTGCGCATTATAACGAAGCGTACTATAGAAACGATAGGAGGCTTCGTCCTTCATCACCTCTTCAATCGCCACCGCATCCCGGATCAACTCACCCTTGGCTTTGTGTGCCGGTGCGACACGCTCGTCAAAATCCTTGCGGACCATTTCGGGCATTTCCTGGATAGCGAAACGGCGAAGCGCACTACAAAAACGTTGTCGACCCCGCTCCTCGAGATTCGACTCGGGCAGCGCCTCAATGTCCGGGATGGCCGAGTTTTTATGCTTGAACAGCGCGTCTACTGTACTGACCATCAATCTTCCTATCGAACCCCGGGATGCCGTATTTCGTGAATGCCAAATCTTCCTTGCGATTTTCGCGGCTTGTAATTACAGCTGCTGAATAGTCTTATATCTAAGACAAATCAGATTGCAAGAGTTTGAACAAGATGAAACAGGTAAAACCCATTATAATCGTAGGTGCGGGGCCCGTAGGTCTTACAGCAGCCATGTTGCTGCAGAAACGAAAAATCCCGTTTACCCTTTACGAAGCAGAGCCGGAATTGCCCGATGATCTGCGCGCATCGACCTTTCATCCGCCCACTCTCGACATGCTCGAAACGCTCGGAGTCGCTGCGCCGCTGGTTGCGCAAGGGCTGGTCAGTCCAACCTGGCAGGTCCGCATGCATCCAAGCGGCGAACGCGCGGTATTCGATCTGAGCGTAATCAGCGATGCAACGAACCATCCCTATCGGCTCCAGTGCGAACAATCCAAGCTTTGCCGGATCATGCTGGACATGCTGATAGCCGAAGGCGCAGATATCCGCATGGGCGTCAAAGTGGAAGGCGTAGAGCAGGACGATCACGGCGTCCGCGTCGCGCTGCGCGATTCCAAAAACGAGGCAACAACCGATGAAGCCGACTTCCTTATCGCCGCTGACGGCGCACGTAGTGTGGTTCGCTCGGCGCTTGGTTTTCCGTTCAAGGGCAAAACCTATCCCGAAACGACTATTCTTGCGACGACGCACTTTCCCTTCGACGAACATCTCGAAGGGCTTTCCAACGTCAACTATGTCTGGAAGGAGGGCGGCACGTTCAGCCTGCTCCGCCTGCCGGACCTGTGGCGCTGCAGCCTGTACCCGGACGGCGAAGAGAGTATCGAAGACGCACTGGAACCGGCGAGCATCGAACGCAAGCTGCAGGAGATCGTGAAGGTCGACGGCGGCCACAAGGTCGATCAAATCCGTCCCTATCGCATCCATATGCGGATCGTGGACGACTATCGGTCCGGCCGAGTACTACTCGCCGGTGATGCCGCGCACCTCAATTCGCCATCTGGCGGGATGGGCATGAATGGCGGCATTCACGATGCTTTTGAACTGGTTAATACGCTTGAAGAGATACTGAACGGGGCGGCCTTGGACCGGCTTGATCGCTATACGCGCCGACGGCGGCCCATTGCGGAACAGGAAATCCTCACCCAAGCTGATCGTAACCGCGCGCGCATGCAGGAACGCGATCCGGCCAAACGACTTGAATCGCTCCAGGCATTGCAACGCACGGTCGCCGATCCGGATGCCGCGCGCGAGCACTTGCTACGCAGCTCGATGATCGCTGGCTTGCGCAAGGCGGCAGAAATCGCATGACCGGGCGGCGGTACGATTATGGCCGGGACGCGATGATCGGCATCGGCACGCCCCAGGCCAACCCTACGGTTGAGGCGGAAATGAGGATTATATTGCCTCCCGCCTGCGCCCTTGTCGTCAATCGCCTAACAAGTGCTTCGAACGATCCGATGGAGCGGCTGCGCGACTATATCGAACGGCTGGAGACGAGCCTCGAGGATTTCGATACGCTGCGCCCGGATGCCTATGGTTTTGGCTGCACCGGCTCGTCTTACATGATCGATACGGATGCAGAAGCACGCATCGTCGAACGGATCCAGGAGCGGCTCGGTTATCCCGTAGTCACTGCTACCGCCGCGATCCGCTGGCAATTCGCTAAACTGGGCATAAAGCGTATAGCTCTCGCCTCCCCTTATCCGCCCGCTTTGTCGGAAGCGGCTAGCGCCTATTGGAGCGGCGCTGGTTTCGATCTCGTTGAGGTTCGCCGGATCAATACGGGCAGCGCCGATACTCGCAGCATCTATACGCTGGGCAGTGAAGACGCGCGACCAGCCGCGGAGGCGATGTCGGGGCTCGACGTCGATGCGGTGCTGCTAAGCGGCACCGGGATGCCCTCACTGGCCCTTATCGACGACGCCGGCAGCAACGGCCCGGCCATATTTTCCTCCAATCTTTGCCTTGCCAACCGCTTATGTGACCTTGTCGGCCTGCCGGTGCCAATAACCTCCGAATGGCGCGAACGCCTTGCCGAAGCCTGCGAACCAACAAAAGGAAAACCTGTCCGATGATAACCGCACCCACTGCCATTATCGACGGAGAACCCGTCGCCGGAACCGGCGCGCCAATCTCCGTTATCGATCCCGCGACCGAAGAGGTCATCGCTGCAATCCCGGACGCCGAGGACGCACTGGTCGACCGCGCTGTCACATCTGCGCGCGCAGCGTTTGAACGCGGCGAATGGCGGAATATGAGTGTCGCCGAGCGCCAGAAGATATTGCGCAGCTGCGCCGATGCGATCGATGCGGCTGCTGATGAAATCGCCGATCTCGAATGTGCGAACACGGGCATACCCTATAGTCAGGTTCGCGGTCGACAGGTCGGTCGTTCCGCCGACAATTTTCGGTTCTTCGCAGACTATATCGGCCAAATGACGGCTGAGCTCTACGAACAGGATCCGAACTATCTGACCTTTGTCCGGCGCGAACCGGTAGGCGTAGCGGCGCTTGTTTCCCCTTGGAACTCACCAATCACGCTGGGCTCGATGAAAGTCGCGTCGGCTATCGCCTTCGGCAATAGCTGCGTGCTGAAGCCTGCCGAACAGGCACCTTTGGCACTCTCCAAACTGGTTGAAATCATCCAGTCCGCGGGCCTGCCCGAAGGTGTCCTGAACCTTGTTAACGGCAATGGTGCGACGGCGGGCAACCGGCTGGTGCGTCATCCCGACATTGACTGCATTTCCTTCACCGGCGGTACCGAGACCGGACGAAGGATCATGACTGCGGCCGGAGAGAATCTGAAACCGACGATCATGGAACTCGGCGGCAAGTCCGCGAATATCATTTTCGAAGACGCCGATTTCGAACAAGCATTAGACGGTGCGTTGATCGGTATCTTTACCAACAATGGCCAGCAATGCTTGGCTGGCTCGCGGATTCTCGTTCAGCGCAGTATCGCCAAACGCTTTATCGAAGCCTTTGTCGAACGGGCCAAGGGAATCAGGGTCGGATCTCCGCGCGATGCGGCCACCGAAGTGGGGCCGCTCGCCTCAAGACGCCATTATGAGCACGTGATGAGCTTCGTTCCCGAAGCGAGTAAAAATGGGGCCAAATTGCTGGCTGGCGGCAAACGCCCTCCCGCATTCGACAAGGGCTTCTATTTCGAACCGACCATTGCTTTGGTCGAATCCAATGACGACCGTCTGTGTCAGGATGAAATCTTCGGGCCATTCGCATCGGTGCAGATCTTCGATACTGCAGAAGAAGCCTATGCCATCGCCAACCGGTCCCGTTTCGGTCTGGTCGGTTATGTCTGGTCGCAGAATATCGCCACCATCATGGAGGCGCAGGCAAAAATCTCGGCGGGCACGGTCTGGTGCAACACACCAATGATGCGCGAATTGCGCGCGCCCTTCGGCGGCTTTCGCGAGTCAGGTGTTGGAGCCGAGGGCGGTCGCGCAGCAGAATCTTTCTACATGCACCAAAAAACGGTCAGCATGCCATGCAAGCCGTTGACCCTTACAAAGCTTGGCGAGGGTCAAACGGCGTGACGACGCTACATGACGAGATTTCGGCTTTTCTCACTGCTTATTTCGAGGCGTGGAACGGCTATGATGTACCTGCCATGCGTTCATTGTGGGACGAGCGCGAAGAGAATGCGACCTATCTCGCCGAGGAATGCGAACCGCACCACGGATGGGACGAGATACTTGCCTATTGGGGAGTCGACCGCACGAAATCCGAACGACTACTTACCTGGCATGATCTTCATGTCACCCAGGCTAGCAACGATGTCGCGATCGCCTTCTTCCATGCGAACTGGAGTACCTATATCCCGGGCAACCGGCTCTATCCCAAACCGTTTGGCGGGCCGGTCCGGATTACGATGGTGCTGCGCAAGACGGCAGCGGGTTGGCAGGCCATCCATTATGCTGAATCTCCACTCGCCTCGATCGTCCAGCTGCGCGAAGCCCACGAAGCGGCGGTCGACCCTGCGCTCCATGAGAGACTGGCCGCCAAGGGCATCCGTTACTGAGCGGTTCCTCCACAATCAGAAAGAAGACCGAGCATGACAACTGCCATTCAAACCATACCGCTAAAGATGATCGATGGCAAAGAGACTACGCTTGCTGACTATGCAGGCTCCGTTCTTCTCCTCGTCAACACTGCCTCGAAATGCGGGCTCACCCCTCAATATGAGGGCCTTGAATCATTATATCGCGCGAACAAGGACAAGGGATTCGTCATTCTCGGTTTCCCGGCCAACAATTTCCTCGCTCAAGAGCCTGGCACCGAGCAGGAAATTGCCGAATTTTGCACGCTGACCTATGATGTCACCTTTCCGATGTTCTCGAAAATCAGCGTCGCCGGCGATGATCGCCACCCGCTCTATACCGCGTTAACCACTGAGCAACCCGAAGCCGCGAGCCCCAATGGCAATGCCATGCGCGAGCGTCTAGAGAGCAAAGATATACCGATCTGGGATGCGCCCGAGGTCCTGTGGAATTTTGAGAAGTTCCTCGTCTCACGCAAGGGCGAAGTCGTTGCCCGGTTTGCACCGGACACGCCGCCTAACGATCCAGCTATGGTTGCCGCTATAGAGAGCTATCTCGCATAGCAAATATTTCATCAATATTCTCGTTACCGATTTAAACCTCTGCATCTTTCGTTCTCTTCAAAGAAATGGATGCTAATCCTGTGCTAGATCGTGGGCCGCCGTGTCAGTGACATACTCCGCGATGATACCCAGCTTTCCGAAGACCGTGCCAGTTGGATCGCATCTCATAATTCGTGATCCGCGTTAGGGAATTTGCAGGATATCGAGAGGGAGAGACCCGTCCGCTACGGCCTGCGTCGCGCACCACCAATCCCATGTTAAAACAAACCATTTGCTGCCGGGTATGCCCAACGGGCTATGGCCAAAGCGAAGACAAGCGGCCGGAGGGTTGCTTATCCTAGCGGGTGTCATAATAGGCATCGTGTCTCAAGCAACGTGGCATCGGCAGACATGTCTTCAACCGGTAGGCCAGGCCGACAGTCATAATATCGAGTTTCCATGACCAATTCACCGCAAGCCTCCCGGATCCGAAGAACCGGCCTAGCGATATGGTCGAATGCCTATATCCTGCTTTCGTTCACGGCATTATTCTGGGCGGGCAACAGTATTGTCGGGCGGGCGGCGCGGGACCTGACTCCTCCTGCAGCCCTGTCCTTCTGGCGCTGGAGCCTGGCATTATTGCTTTTGCTCCCGCTCGCGTGGCCACATCTGAAGCGGGACTGGCCGACATTGAAAGCGAACTGGAAAATCATGCTCTTCCTGGGAACACTGGGCATCGGCGCGTTCAACACGCTGCTCTATACCGGCCTCCAAAGCACGACCGCGCTCAATGCGATGCTCCTGCAAGCGGCCCAGCCGGCCCTTATCCTCATCATGGCCGCCATATTGATGAAAGAGCGTACCAGCACCCGGCAGATTGCCGGGGTGATCATATCGCTGGCGGGCGTGCTTGCGATTATCTCGCGGGGAAACGTGGCCACGCTGATGAATTTCAATCTGAACCGAGGCGATGCGATCATCGCCTTTGCGGTATTGCTTTGGTCGATTTATACCGTGGCGCTTCGCCGCCGCCCGGCCGTCCACCCGCTAAGTTTTCTCGCCGCAACCCTGATGATCGGCGTGGTCGTTATCGCGCCATTTTATGCAGCAGAAATCGCCAGTGGACATTTGATTGTCGCCTCAAGGAACAGCGCGCTCGCTATTGCCTATGTGGCGATTTTTCCGTCCTTCTTCGCCTATCTTTTTTTCAACCGAGGAGTCGAACTGATCGGGGCGGCCTCGACCGGGCAATTCCTGAACATTCTGCCGGTCATGGGAGCAGGCCTCGCCATGCTGTTTCTCGGCGAGCAACTATATATATTCCATATGGCGGGAATTGCGCTTATTTTCGCTGGCATATTTGTGGCAGGGAAAAAACAGGTCTTACCGTCCCTGACCAAGGTTAAGCGCTAGTGCCTGCCCACTGGACAAGACAATCGCTCGGGATGTTTCGCCCGCTTAGACCGTTCACGATCTGATTTCCCGGCCACCGGCAATATTGCACCGCCTTCATTTTCCCAGTTCGCGATTGCCACGCGAACCAGTGCGGACGGCCTGAATATTGACGGCCTGCAATCATCCCTATATTGTACCATCATCGTCATATTCCTCATTCACATTTGTACTCCGGGTGACGGAGCCACACGAAATGGCTCCGTCGTGTCACTGTCAGGAAGCGGGCACAGCCGGACTGTTTGATGCCGCTTCGATACGAGCGATCTGATCCTTGATCGACAGCTTCAATTTCTTCAGCTCGCTGATCTTTTCGGGATCCTGACCCGGTGACTTTTGTTTTTGCGCAATCTTGCGATCAATAACGTCGTGCTTTTTCCGGAGCCGACGCAGAAATGATTTGGACATATTGTCCTCCGTTAAAGTTGAGATGTTCGACAATGTGAATTCGTCGGACAGGAGCTGCCAGAGGAGGTAGAGAGCGGCAGCCCCTGCCCTGTGGACCAAATACGGCTAGGCCATTTTTGGCTGTCCGGATTTCATACTGCCGGGCATTTTCCGCTGGAGCGCACCGGATACGCTATTGTCTACTTCGGAAATTGCCTTTTGCTTCTTGGGTTTTCTCGGTTCCCGGTTTCCTGATTTATTCTTCTTTGCCATTTTATTATCCTGTCGATTACGTTCATATCAAAGAGCTGATGCTCCTGCGGATATGCGCCTGACCCGGATGGCAATGCCACATTCCGGATCAGGCCAGAACAATCGGTTCGGGTGGATAAGGTCGTATTTTTCTGTAGTTCATTGGTGATATCTCCAGCATCGGATCGGAGGCCTTTTACCGGTCAGGGACTACCAGCCGAGATTAAGGCTTCCTCCTCGTCGCGTGCGTCACATGTTCATGCTCGTTTGGATCAAGGCCATTATCGAGAGGGTTATCGAAATCGCGAATATGCCCATGATGGCGCGCAATTGGCCTTCGCCAAGCGAGGGAGTCCGCGAAGAAATCTGCGCAGCATGAGTCCTGTGTGCTGCCATATCCTGTATCATTTTCCAGTCCTTTTAGCGCGCGACCAATCACCACCAGCTCGCACTGGTCCGTGTTTGTCAGCGCGATACGCCAGCGAAAAGCTCCGCAAGAATTGCAGCGATTGCTTTTCACATATCGATTATTGAGAACGCAGACGGCTTATCGAAAGTCTTGGCTGCGGTGAGCGTCAAAGACGCCTGTCCCCGGTGCCGGAAGACTCTTGTCTCCCGATCGGGGCGGGCTAGAGTGTTAGCAGTTTTTCCATGCTACCAAGCCAGAGAGATGATGGTTTCTTAGCCATGCCCTCAAGATAGGATGGGGATTTTTTTAGTCAAGCCGGGTTCCGGAATATAACTGCCCACGATGCCCCTATCACGAATAATGCTGACAGCTTCGCTGATGCAGTCTAAAATCCGTTGATGTACAGAATCCTGACCAGAAAACATAAGCCGGACATCGCCATTGATCTCGGCACGGCTAACACGCGTATCATGACGGCGGCGGAGGGAATCGTTTTTGACGAACCGTCCTTATGCTGTTTTTCCGGTGATAGCGGCAGGAAAAAGCTGGTCGCGGCAGGGCTTGAAGCCAGAAAAATGCGCGGTCATGACTCGGCGGACCTGACGATCATCCGGCCGCTTAGCTACGGCGTTCTGAACGATATCGATGCTGCGCGGATATTCCTCGGATATGCCATTCGCTCCAGCATAGGCAAGCTGCCCAGAGGGGGCGTGACCGCTACTATCGGCGTTCCGACCGACGCCACCAGCGCCGAACGCAATGCCTTGATGACTGCGGCGCGAGACGCCGGCATATCTTCGGTAACCTTGGTCGATGAAACGATCGCGGCGGCCCATGGCGCCGGAATCGAGATCGACGGCCCGACGGGCGCAATGGTCGTCGAATGCGGTGCGGGAGTCACCGAAGCGGTTGTGCTGTCGCTGGGAGGCCTATGTGGCCGCGTCGCTATCCGGAAGGGTGGCGACAGTATGGACCAGTCGATTATGGACCATCTCCATTTCAAGCATAAATTCCTGATCGGGCAGAATATGGCGGAGCAAACAAAGCTCGAACTGGTCGAGCAGATGGTCACCGATGTCACTGGTGCCGGATCTATCGAGGTCAAAGGACAGAATATGGCAACCGGTCTGCCCGAGACCAGAACCATTCCGGTTCAGGAACTGGCCGTCCTGGTGGGCAAACATATTGATGCAATCGCCGATATGTCGGCCAATCTTCTGGGTGATACAGCGCCCGAACTATGCGACGACATCTATTCCAACGGGATCATATTGACCGGCGGTAGCGCGGCAATCAATCTGATTGGCCAGACGCTGACCGACAGGATCGGCGTTCCGGTCACCATCGCGGATCAGTCCAAATCCTGTGTCGCCTATGGGCTGCACAGTGCGTTGCTTCACTAGCGCTCGAACCACGTTTGCGGCGGATTGACAACATCACCGGGCTCCACCATATTCATTCGATGGCCATGACCATTCCTCTCGGGCGATATCGCCACCTTTCGGGACAGCTCGCCGCAGGAAGCTGACCCGGATCTGCGCTATTGGCCTCGATAGAACGGGGTGACAAAACGGGGTCCGGGATTTCCACAATCTATATTGAGAGAAGAACTTCGCGTTTCGCGTAGCTTCCCGGCCAGTTTTAAAAAGAAACAATGTCATGAAAAATACAAATATCAGTCCGGGCGCGATGCGTCCGGTGATCCATATGATCGACCATGAAAGCGACGCGATCGAGGCATTCGCGATGGCGTTGGAGGCCCGCAATCCGAAAGTGGCGGAAATGCTCTACGAAGAGCTTGGCCGCGCAACGCTGCACAGCGTTGACGATATGCCCGATAATATCGTGACTATGAATTGCACGGTCGAGTTTATCGACGAGACGAGCGGACTGCGCCGGATGGTGAAGCTGGTCTATCCCAAGGACTCGGATATCGAGAATGATTGCCTGTCAATATTAACCCCGATGGGTGCCGGCCTGATCGGGATGGTCGCTGGCGAGACCATTGCCTGGCCGGACCGGAGCGGCACCGAACGGATGTTGCGCATCGTGGCCGTCACGCCACCCGATCATCCGAACGGAAGCCCGGACTGAAATCATGGAGAAAGAACTTGTTCGCTATCGATGCATGACCGACGATGGCTCCTGTCTCGACATTATCGAATATCAGCATTTCAGGATAGTCGATATGGACATTGGCGTCCGGGAATATCCCGGCGCGCGGAGGCTGGTGACAGAAAATGACGAACCTGTTCGTTACATCGATAAGATGACGTTCGAAATTATCGACACAGGTGAATTGGTTCGTCGGCAGGGTTGATCTTAATATATGTCTGTCAGAGGTTCGGCAGCAGATATGCAAACGCAATATGCGGAGTAGAAAATGATACGATTTGTGGTTCCGATATTGCTCTTTGCAGCTGCAGCCTTGCTCGGCTTCATGCTTCCGGCGAATCCCTGGCTGATATGGCTATTGGTGCCTGTGATCATTCTGCTCGCTGTCGGTTTATGGGATATTATCCAGACCAGCCACACGCTGCGGCGCAATTATCCGGTCCTTGCCCATATGCGCTGGTTCTTTGAGGACCTGCGTCCTTATCTGCGCTCCTATATCGTGGAAAGCGATCTGGACGGCAGGCCGTTTAATCATAACGACCGCGCGCTCGTCTATGCCCGCTCGAAGGGCGACAATTCCACCCACCCCTTTGGCACGGAATTGAATGTCTATTCCGAAGAATATGACTGGCTCAATCATTCGATGATGCCCAATGAACGGGCCGCCAGAGAATTCCGCGTCAATGTAGGCGGTCCCCAATGCCAAAAACCCTATTCGGCCGCGATTCTCAATATTTCGGCGATGAGCTTTGGCTCGCTCAGCGCAAAGGCTATCGAAACCCTGAACCTAGGGGCGCAAAAAGGCGGTTTTTATCATGACACCGGCGAAGGCGGCTTCAGCCCCTATCATGCCAAACATGGCGGCGATATCGTCTGGGAAATCGGCAGCGGTTATTTCGGATGCCGTACCGACGATGGTAATTTCGACCCCGAAAAATTCGCCAAAACCGCGGCGCTCGATCAGATAAAGATGATCGAGATCAAGGTGAGCCAGGGTGCCAAGCCCGGCCAGGGCGGGATGCTTCCCGGCGCGAAGGTCACCGCCGAAATTGCGGCGACCCGGGGCATTCCGGAGGGCAAAGACTGTATATCGCCCGCCGCTCATACGGCCTTCACCACCCCGCTAGAATTGCTCGATTTTGTCGGGCAGCTACGGACGCTCTCCGGCGGAAAGCCCGTGGGTATAAAATTATGCGTTGGTCAGCCACACGAGATTTTCGCGGTGATGAAAGCCATGCTGCAAAGCGGCATAAAGCTCGACTTCATTGTGGTGGACGGAGGTGAAGGCGGAACCGGAGCAGCACCGGTTGAGCTATCCGACCGCGTCGGCATGCCGCTCCGCGAAGGCCTGATTCTCGTCAATAATGCGCTGATCGGTGCAGGACTGCGCGGCGATGTCCGGCTAGCGGCATCGGGCAAGGTTATCAGCGGGGCGAGCCTCGCAATGAATGCGGCACTGGGTGCCGACTGGTCCAACGCTGCACGCGGCTTCATGTTTTCACTGGGCTGCGTCCAGTCCTTGCAATGCCATACCGGCAAGTGCCCGACCGGAATCGCGACCCAGAGCGTGTCGCGGCAGCGCGGTCTGGTCGTCGAGGATAAGGCCGAGCGCGTGCACCGGTTTCAGCAGCAAACCGCAGCCGCCTTGCGCGATATCGTGGTCTCGATGGGATTGGAGAATCCCTCGCAAATCCGCCCACACCATCTGCATGAACGCTTGAACGCGGTGAAATCCAGTTCGATTGACGAAATTTATCCGTTCCTCAAAGCCAATGCGCTGGTCGATACGCCGGAAGCCACGCCTTATGCCCGTTTCTGGGCAGCGGCACAGGCGGAGAGTTTCAGGGCTCTGCAGGATATACATCAGACCAGTTACGACTGAGACCGCGTCATTGCGCGCCGCCTGACGAATCTGGCTAAAAAAATTGCGGGAGTCGCATGACCTGATATCCGTTAGGGAATCCGACGGAAATCGCTCGACCCTATATTAATATAGTCGATTTGAATTCCACCGGGACAAAAGCCTGTTTTCAAATCCTGAGCCTTTGTGATATCCGGTCCGCTTAGCCGATAATCGCGGTCTGTTATCACGCTTTACCGCAATGCTTCGCCACGAAAGCATGGTCTTTAGGAGAAAAAAATGTCTGTCGTAACCACTCAAAAACACGATAATATTCTGGTCATTGTCGCGAACAATCCCCCGGTCAACGCTCTCGGCGCAGCCGTTCGTCAGGGACTGGTCGACGGCATTGACGAGGCTCTGTCCGACGACGAAGTCGAGGCCGTGGTTATCCGCTGTGATGGTCGGACATTTTTCGCCGGAGCCGACATTACCGAATTTGGCAAGCCGATGAAGGGCCCCGATCTCGGCGCGGCTCTCGACCGGTTGGAGGCCAGCAGCAAGCCGGTTATTGCGGCGATCCACGGAACCGCTCTCGGCGGCGGCTGTGAGGTTGCTCTGGCCTGCCACTACCGGATTGCCGTTCCCTCTGCAAAAATGGGGCTGCCGGAAGTCAAATTGGGCCTGATTCCCGGTGCCGCCGGAACCCAGCGCCTGCCACGCGTGGTTGGCGCGGAAGCCGCCTTGCCGATGGTGGTGATCGGGAACCCTATTTCGGCCAAAAAGGCCCATGCCATTGGCCTGATCGACAAGATCGTCGGCGAAGACAGTCTGGCCGATGATGCGATAGCCTTTGCCCGCGAGCAGATTGGCAAAGCGCCTCCGCGCTCTTCCGAAGGCACAGCCAACGAAGACGGCATCAAGAACCCGGCTATATTTGACGAATTCCGGCAGCAAAGCGGCCGCAAAATTCGCGGCTTCGATGCACCCGAAGCGGGTATCCAGGCAGTCAAAGCGGCGGGTGAACTATCTTATGCCGACGGCGTGGCAAAAGAGCGCGAGCTGTTCACGAAGCTGATGACCGGCACACAGTCGGCTGCCATGCAGCATTATTTCTTTGCCGAACGCGCGGCCAACAAGATTGACGGTATTGATCCCAAAATCGATCTTATCCCTATCAAGAAAGTCGGGATTCTGGGCGCCGGCACCATGGGTGGCGGCATCGGCATGAACTTTCTGTCCGCTGGCATTCCCGTGACCATCGTCGAGCTGAAAGAGGAAGCGCTGGATCGCGGCGTCGGTGTGATCCGCAAAAATTACGAAAATAGCGCCAAGCGCGGCCGCATGATCGAGCAGCAGGTCGAGGATGCGATGGGCATTTTGACACCCAGCCTGTCCTACGACGATCTCGCCGATTGCGATCTGGTGATCGAGGCGGTGTTCGAGAATATGGATGTCAAAAAGGAAGTGTTCACCAAGCTGGATGCGATTGTGAAGCAGGGTGCGATCCTTGCCAGCAACACCAGCTACCTGAATATCGACGAGATTGCAGCGGTGACCAAGCGCCCCGAATATGTTCTGGGCCTGCACTTTTTCTCGCCAGCCAATGTGATGAAATTGCTCGAGATCGTGCGCGGCGAGAAGACCGCTGACGATGTTCTGATGACGGCGATGAAGCTGTCCAAGAAAATAGGCAAGGTCGCCGCAGTTTCGGGTGTCTGTCCCGGCTTCATCGGCAACCGGATGCTCAGCCCGCGTCAGGAACAGGCCAATGCGTTGCTCATGGAAGGCGCAAATTACTGGGAAGTCGACGATGTTCTGCTCGAATTCGGCTTCCCGATGGGACCATTCCAGATGTCCGATCTGGCCGGCATCGATATCGGATGGCATCGCGATCCGGCGCGCATCGAATCCATGCGCGACGCCTTGTGCGCCGTCGGCCGCTGGGGCCAGAAAGTCGGCAAGGGATTTTACGACTATGATCAGGCGCGTCAACGGACGCCCTCCGATGAGGTCAAACAGATCATCGCCGAATTTGCTGCCAAGGCCGGCAAGCAGCAGCGCGACATTTCGAAGGACGAAATCCGCGAGCGGTTGCTCTATCCGATGGTCAATGAAGGCGCCAAAATCCTCGAAGAAGGCATGGCACAACGCGCCAGCGATATCGATGTCGTCTGGATCAACGGCTACGGCTGGCCGCTTTATACCGGTGGGCCGATGTTCTGGGCCGATACCGTCGGTCTCGACAAAGTCGTTGCCGGACTGGAGAAACACAATCTGCCGGTCGCCGATATGCTGCGGAACAAGGCCAGCAAAGGCGAAAAATTCAACGGGTAGGTTTACGTATATCGAATAGGAGAGAATAAATTGGCAACTCAAGCAATAGATCCACTGGAAAAGTGGACGCCCAGCAATGGATGGCCGCTGCGGTCGCGTGATGAAGTAGAAGCATTATTATGTGCCCCCGGCCAGCCATTTGAAATGGAAATGGTCGATGTCGACGGCGTCGCAACCCGGGTCTGGAAAAACGCCCATCCGAGCCTCGCTGCTCTGGCGGAACATGCGCGCGGTCATGGCGACAGCGAATTTCTGATATTTGAAGACGAACGCGTCACCTATGCCAACTGGTATCGCGCTGTCGCCGCTCTTGCGGTGGAACTGCAGGAAATGGGCGTATCCAAGGGTGACCGGGTTTCGCTTGCCATGCGCAACCTGCCGGAATGGCCGGTGATTTTCTTCGCCGCGACATCCATCGGCGCCATTGCTGTGCCGCTCAACGGATGGTGGACCGATCAGGAACTGGTTTTCGGACTGGAGAATTCAGAATCCAGTATATTGCTGTGCGATGCCGAACGATGGGACCGGATTGCTCCACATCTGGCGGAGCTGCCAGAACTCAAACATGTCATCGTGGCGCGCAGCCAGGGCGCATTGGCAGCACCGGCGCGTCCGCTCGAAGATATTATCGGTCGCCCCAATGATTATGGCGATTTGCCGGATCAGGATTTGCCCGCGGTCGACATTGCACCGGACGATGCCGCGACAATTTTTTATACCAGTGGCACGACCGGGCAACCCAAGGGCGCCCTCGGCAGTCACCGCAACCTGACGACCAACGCTGTTTCTGCCGGCTATGGCGGAGCGGTCGCAGCTTTGCGCCGGGGCAATGAAATGCCCGAACCGACCACCCGGGTTGGCTTGACGGTCATCCCCATGTTCCATTGCACCGCCTGTTCCGCAACCATGATGCCAACGGTTCATGGCGGCCACAAAATGATCTTCCTGCACAAGTGGGACACGGTCAAGGCGATGGAAATTATCGAACGGGAAAAGGTCAATGCAACCGGCGGTGTGCCGTTTATTGCCTGGCAATTGATCGAACATCCCGACCGCGAGAAATATGACCTGAGCTCGATCGATTCGATCAGCTATGGCGGTGCGCCGTCGGCGCCCGAACTGGCCCGGAAAATATATGAAGTCTTTGGCGCGTTGCCCGGCAACGGCTGGGGCATGACCGAAACCATGGCGACCGTTACGGGCCATAGCGCCGAGGATTATCTCAATCGCCCGACCAGTTGTGGACCGCCAGTGGCCGCCGCCGATCTGAAAGTCATGAGCGGCGATGCCAGCCAGGAAATGCCGATTGGCGAAGTGGGGGAACTTTGGGCGCGTGGACCGATGGTCGCAAAAGGCTATTGGAAACGTCCCGAGGCAACCGCCGAGACTTTCGTCGATGGCTGGGTCCGTACCGGCGATCTGGCGCGACTGGACGACGAGGGATTCTGCTATATTGTCGACCGCGCAAAAGACATGATCATTCGCGGGGGAGAGAATATCTACTCATCCGAGGTCGAGAATGTTCTCTACGATCATCCGGCGGTAATGGATGCCGCGTTGATCGGGATCGATCACAGGACATTGGGCGAAGAACCAGCGGCTATTGTCCAGCTGGCCCCGGGAAAAACCGCCAGCGAAGCGGAATTGCAGGAATGGGTCCGCGAACGGCTGGCGAACTTTAAAGTGCCGGTAAAGATATTGTTCCGCGCAGACGGCTTGCCGCGCAACGCCAACGGCAAAATATTGAAGAAGGATCTTAAGGCGCTTTTCTAAAGCTCAATCGCTTTTCGGTGCAAGGCGGATCATTCCCTCTTGCACCGCCGAGGCGACCAATATGCCGTCCTGCGTATAGAGTGATCCGCGATTGAGACCGCGCGTATGGCCGGTCCAGTCGCTGTCCATGACGTAACAGATCCATTGATCGGCCCTGAAATCATCATGGAACCACATGGCATGGTCGAGGCTGGTCGAGAACAGACCGGGCGTCGTCCAGTGCAATCCGTGTGGAATCATCGACGTCGAGAGCAATCCCATGTCGGAAGCAAAGGCCAGGGTTGCCCGGTGTATGAGCGGATCATCCGGCAACGGCGCGACCGTCTTGAGCCACTGATATTGACGCGCCTCCTGACATTTGCCTTCCGGGCGAACGCTGCGGACATCAAACGGGCGCGGCATACTCATCCGCTCGATATACTCGTCCGGAACCTGAGGGTTGCGGGCGATTTGCTCCATCGCACTCATACATTGCTCGGGCGGCAATACGTCCGGCATCTTTATTTGATGCTCCAGCCCTTCGGCAGGCTTCTGGAAGGACGCCGTCAGGTTGAATATGACCTTGTCATCCTGCCGGACCACAACCCTGCGATTGGAGATGCTACGGCCGTCAAAGTCGCGATGAACCCGGAAATGCAGCGGCTTTGTTTCATCCCCCGCCCGCAGGAAATAGGAATGGAGCGAATGGATATTCTTCTCGGCATCAACCGTGCGATCCGCAGCGACAATCGCCTGGGCAATTACTTGGCCGCCAAAAATGCGTTCGCGCGCGGTTGACGCAAGCGCCGGATATGTAAACTCGTCGTCAGCATCTGCCGTGAGATCAAGGGTACGCAGCAATCCGCCGATCAGCTTCTCAGCAGACACGGATGAGCGATGGGCCAGCGCCTGCGATAACCGGCGCTGGACTTGTTCGTCTGTTAGCTGATCCAAAACTGCTTCTATTCCTTAAATTGCGCTAAAGCGTGACTGACTTGAGCGTTCAGGGATATATCTCGAACAATCCGGCACCGCCCTGACCGCCACCAATACACATGGTGACAACGCCCCATTTTGCGCCGCGGCGGCGGCCTTCCTGCAGCAGATGCCCGGCACAGCGAGCACCAGTCATGCCGAACGGGTGCCCGATAGAGATCGACCCGCCATTCACATTATATTTCTCGGGATCGATGCCCAGCCGGTCACGGCTGTACAAACACTGGCTCGCAAAAGCTTCGTTCAATTCCCAGATATCGATATCGTCAACCGTCAGGCCCTGACGTGCGAGCAGTTTCGGAACGGCGAATACCGGGCCGATACCCATTTCGTCCGGCTCGCATCCGGCCACGGCCCAGGATACGAAACGGCCCAATGGCTTCAGTCCGCGACGTTCCGCCTCTTTCGCTTCCATCAACACGACGGCAGCGGCGCCGTCTGACAATTGGCTGGCGTTGCCGGCCGTGATATATTTGTCCGGTCCCATGATCGGCTGCAGACTGGACAGGCCTTCCAATGTGGTGCCCGGCCGATTGCACTCGTCGCGGTCGACGGTGTAGTCGACGATGGTTTCTGCCTTGGTTTCCCGGTCGACCATTTTCATTTTGGTCTGCATCGGAACGATCTCATCGGCAAATAGCCCGGCTTCCTGCGCTGCGGCCATCCGCTGCTGCGATTGCAGGGAATATTCATCCTGATATTCGCGGCTGACATTATAACGCTCTGCAACAATATCGGCGGTCTCGATCATCGGCATGAAGAGCGCAGGGGCAATTTTCAGAATTTCCTGGTCAATGCTGCCTTCGTCTGCCCGGCTCCCCTGCATCGAGATGCTTTCGACGCCGCCCGCGACCACGCAATCCGCTCCGTCGCCGCGAATATGGTTAGCGGCGATCGCGATCGACTGCATGCCCGACGAACAGAAACGGTTGACCGTTGCCCCGGCGGTTGTTTTGGGAAGGCCTGCGAGAAGCGCCGCATTGCGCCCGATATTGGGGGCCGCGTGCGCGACATTGCCAAGGATGCAATCATCGACAAAGTCGCTTTCGACACCGGACCTGGCGACCGCATGTTTGATGGCATGCGCCGCCATTGTCATCGGAGGCGTGATATTGAAGCCACCGCGACCAGCTTTGGCAAGCCCGGTACGAGCATAGGATACGATGACTGCTTCACGCATTTTATAATCTCCATTTGATTGTCACAGAAGGTTTTCCGACTGGATCACATTTGTTTGTGACGGCCTAATTCTATTTGGAAACATGTCAAGATGTCCAACGGCGAACGGCACAGTTTTCCAACTGCCTGAGCGCGATAAACCGCACACAGGCCTATTCTGGAGCGATACCAGCCTGATCTGCACAAACGATATTCCCGACAGAACGGTGTTGATACCGCGCTACAGGCATATTGTGTGGCAGTTTCCTAAGTCTGTGGCGCGCAGGCACCGCGAGGCCAGAACATCTGTCCATAGGGAGTTTTGAATATGAGCAGGTCCTGAGAAAGACTCTCGAGCTGCATGTCCATGAAAGCGAGAGTGGGTTTGATTTTTATACGGTTACCGTCGATGACATAGGTCCCGGGTTCCTCGATCTCCGTCGATGAATTGGTCTGGTAAAGCAATGTCCCGTCAGGCGAGAAAATATAGTTGATCTGTTCATCGGTCCGCTCTCCCTCGATGAGGAGATGGGAAAAGCACCATTGGCCTTCGAGATAGGCCGGGGTCAGGCCCGCAGCTTGTGCCGATTCTACGCCAGCGCTATTCGCTGCTTCGGCAGATGTCGCGTCCTTGTCTCCTGCCTGACCGCAGGCAGCAAGCAGCATAGGAAGAACGAGCGCGATACGAAATTTCATAGATATTTCCTTACAATATTATAAAAATATGGTTGGACCCCGTAGCGGGCAGCCGGGTCATCCGTCGGCATGAAAACCGGTTTTAGTTTCCAGTCGCATTTTCAACGCTGACGACCAGCACTCTTTTAAGACCGTCATCTTTGACATCGATGATGACCATTCCATGACCGTTCCCACGAAATAATATCATCCCGGGCTTTGGTTCTTCCACGGGAAACAGCTCATAGCCGGCTGCAATCATGCGATCATTATAGGCTGCCAGAAGGTCTGCGGCGCTGGTCTGTGTATTGCCGCGCAGGAGATAGGTTTCTGCCATCGGATTCATCTTCTGGCTTTGCGTCGGTTCGAAGTCGGCGGGAAGCCAGATATCCTTTGGCATCCAGTCCATATCCTTGGGTAAAAAGGCTGGTGGTGGTGACTCCACCTTGCTGATTTCCAAGGGGCCATTGGCGACGGCCTCTGACGGCTTCGGATCATCGGAACATCCGGTCGTCAGCAATATCGGTGCTGCTATCGTCAAAATTACTCTGCTATTTTTCATATCTTCTCTCCGTTGCGCCAAGCCGAATGTTAATCTTATAAATGCGGGACGGCCCTCAAGCCCTGCTCGCGGCCCGCCCGTTCACGTCAATTGAACCGGTAGCTGCCCGCATAACTACGGTAGGACATTGTCGTGACGCCATTGCGCCTGGTTCCTGCATAAGAGGATTGCCCCGGGAGCATCTGGATCGACACTTGCCCGCCGGAACGGCCGATCCGTCCAGCATGGAGCGCGGCTTTGCAGATATAGGAGTCATCCGTGTAAATGTCGGTTCCCCATACTGACCCCGTGTTCTCGGTATTTGCTGGGCATGAACAACTCAGCGTTTTGCCGGTTCCTCGCCATTTGGATGCCGCGCGGCATTCCCCGATATCTTCGCCGGTCAGTTGATTAGTCGTCTGACCCAAATTGCCCAAACCAAGACTGCCCAATATGGCCGCGGCATTTCGTTCGAAAGAACTCCCGGACCTTGATTTCCGTGCATTGGCATTAGACCGGTTGCGGTCACTGACCGATGCCGTGTTTGAATCTGTGTCTCGCGGGTTCACAAACCGGTAGCTCGCGTCATATTCTCCGTAACTTCGGGTCGCCACACCATTTCGTTTCGTGCCCGTGTAGCTATTCCGACCCGGCAGCATTTCGATCGTCACGCGTCCGCCGCTGCGATCCAGAACCGAGGCGTGGAGTGCTGTGGAGCAGATATAGGAATCCGCCGTATAAATGTCGGTGCCCCACAGCGAAGGCGAAATGTCGAAATTCGCCGGGCATGTGCAGGTCAGGACCATGTCCGTCCCCGCCCAGCTGGTGGGAGCAGCACACATCCCTATATCCTGCGCGTCCTGCATCGGACCGGGTTGACTGGCCGGCGCGGCCATTGCCGACGAAGACAAAGAAGCTGAAACGAATGCGAAAGCAGTTAATATCGATCTGAAGCTTGATAATGGCATTTCAGGATTCCTTTGCCGTTGAAACATCAAACGAATGGCGGGGTGATCGTCAAGATCATCGCCAATCACCCCTCCAACGCAAAGCAATGGAAAATGCCGCCAATTTTCGGAACGAACTAGGTAGAGAATTTCGCTGCGGCAGCCTTGCAAGGGAGCAGATACCGGTCCGGCAGCGGCATTTTGGATGCCTTCAGACCGCGATAGGCCGTCTGAATAAGCGGTTTCGCCTCCTTGTGCTTTCCTTGCCCCAATAGCGATATCCCGATCCGGCAACGGGCCACTTCGGTGGCGAAATGACCGGCAGGCAATACCCGGGAGAGCAAGTCATATGCCCGCTGCGCGTCAACCTTCGCTTCTGCAAAACGGCCTTGCGCGATACGCATTTCGGCGCGGGTTAGCGATGGAAAGGCACGACGAGGGTGATCGTCCGGAAGATGGAGCGCGAAAATATTGTCAACCTCCCGCAAATCCCTTTCGGCTTGGGCAAATTGCCCTGTCTGGACGAGCGCCGCCGCCAAATTCTGCTTAACCTCTCCTACTTCCAGAGTCCCGGCCCCATGTTCGGATTGCGTTTGCAACAGAATTTTCCGAAACTGGGATATCGCCGCTTCGATCTGCCCTGCCTCGACCAGAGCCAGAGCAAGATTGCTGCGATGGGACAGATTAGACGAATAATCGGGGCCAAAGGCCGCGACTGATAATTCCAGAGCCTTGCGATGATATTCTATCGCCGCATGCGGTTTTCCCTGCGATGCCGCCAGCCGGCCAAGATCGGAATAGATGATCGACAGGCGCGGGTGATCGTCGCCATAATATTTCCGGGCCACGTCGAGAGTTTTGTTCAGCTGGGTTTCCGCAGCCGCCCCTTCACCCAGACCAGTCAGCGACCGGCCCAGCCCCGAGCCGGCTTCGACAACGGCGGGGATTTGGTCGAGCTTCCCGGCCAGGGCTTCCACCCGTTCGAACAGCTTTTTCTGCTCTGTCCACTGTCCTTCCTGACGCCAGGCCACCACCAACATCGTGTCGAGTGCGTGGATATCTTCGGTCCGGTTCCGGTCCAGCAAGACCATCGCCTTGTCCAGCTTCGCCTGACCGGCTTTCCGGTCGCCACCCAGGCTTTGCAGATAGCCCAGATAGGCAAGAGCAGAGGCATAGGCATTATCTTGCGGGACCTTGGCACGGTCGAGCAAGGCCACAGCTTCTGCGGCCAGTTTTTCCGCACTCGGCAGGTCATCGGCCCGTTGGTGGCCGCGCGCGGTCCAGCCCAGCAAGTCCGCAATCAAAGCCGGATCATCCGCCAGATTCTCGCGCGCGTCGGCGAGAGAGGCCTCAAGCATCCTCAGCGTTGTCGCCGATTGCGGGCCGACCGCGTCCATTTCCAGCGGATCGAACCGCCGGAACAGATTGAGCAGCATATCCTTGCCTCGTTCGACCCGGTCCAGAGCCGCAACCGCGATATTCCTCTGTTCGCGAATCTGGTTTGCATAGATCGAAGCGGTCAATCCCCAGCCGGCAAGACCCAGTAACAAGGACGCCGCCAGGGCTGCCGTCCATGGATTGCGCCTGATCAGGCGCCATAACCCTGCCGCTTTGCTATCCGGCGCAGCCATAACTGCCTGACCGTCGATCAGCTTTCTCAGATCCGTGGCAAATTGCGCAGCGGACGGATATCTGGCTGCCGGATCGGATGCCGTTGCCATCTCCGCCACCGCCATATGATCGGCATCAAGGTCAAAATCGGATATCAGCTGTTTGAGGACCAGGCCCAGCTGGAAAATATCACTGCTTATGGTCAATGCTGTTCCGGCACGATGTTCCGGCGAGGCAATAGCCGGAGACACGGCAATGGCCGGACCACCCAGCCCGTCCTCGTCGAGCAATTGGGCGATACCGAAGTCCAGCAGCTTGATCGACCCGTCTTCCTGAACCACGACATGCTCTGGCTTGATATCGCCATGCAGGACCAGCCGGTTATGAGCGGCCTGCAACGCATCCGCCGCTTGTGCGACGAGTGCAAGCCGCTCCGCCAGAGGCAGCTCATTTGTCGCACAATGTTCGGTAATCGCCAGACCATCGACATATTCCATGACCAGCCAGGGTGATCCTGTGGCCGTCTCGCCGCCGTCAATGATCCTCACCAGGCCGTGATGATCCAGACTGGCCAGCACATTGCGTTCGCGATGGAATAATTTGACCAGATCGTCGCTCAGGATCGACGCCCGCATGATCTTCAGCGCCGCTTTTTGCCGGTAGCGATCATCATCCCGTTCGACTTGATAGACCTCGGCCAGTCCGCCCGATCCAATATGGCTGACGATCTTCCACGGGCCATAATGAGCGCCTAGACGAGGATCCTCGGAATCACTGGCGAATTCCGGCACGACCATATCGAGGAACATGTCGCGCTTTTGCTCCAGCACGGTGAACAGCGCGTCATTATTGGCCGCCTTGTCGAGCAATATTTTCGTCCGCAAACCGAGTGCGGGTTCGTCGGCGAAATGCTTCTCGATCCACGAAGCACGCTTGCCGGACACCAATGACAAGACATGGTCGAGAGCGTAATCCACCCTTTCCCAATCAGACTTGCCTATATCCTGCTTCATATTGCGTCCGTTGTCATATGCGACCCGCTAGATTGGAAGGATTTGTTTGCGATCCTGTTTCCATGAGAATTCATAAGCGACCATGAATTTCCTTGTCGGTCTGATAACGTCAAACAGCGCCATCATCCGCCACAAAATGTTCCGCGAGATAGATTCGTGCCCGCGTCCATTGTCGTTCGACGGTCCGCGTGGACCGATCCAAAGCGTGGGCGGTTTCCTCGACGGTCAGACCGGCGAAGAACCGGCATTCGACCACCGCCTCCAGTTCCGGAACGCGATCAGACAATAAGCCAAGCGCTTCATCAATCGTCAATATGGCTTCCGATGGCGCAGTGTCTGCAACCAGATTTTCGTCCAGCTGGACATGGGCAGCGCCACCGCCCCGTTTTCCAGCGGTCTTGCGGCGGGCGTGGTCGACCAATATCTGCCGCATGGCCCGAGATGCCGTTGCCAGATAATGGTTGCGGTCGGTGTAGGACGATCCTTCGGAGGCGGATAATTTCAGCCAGGCTTCGTGCACGATCATGGTGGTGTTGAGCGATGGACCAGTGGCCTGCCGGCTGAGCTGACGGGACGCTATCCGGCGCAAAGCGTCATAGGTCTCCGCGATCAGTTCTTCGGACAGGTTTAGCTTGCGGCTTTCAGCTTCACTTTCACGGCGATTGCTCCCCATTCAATGTTCCCATGCAAAATTCCGGGCACAGGCGCCGGAAGGAGATTCTATTCTCGTGCATGTGGCTGGTATAGCAAGGCTTTTTCTGCATTCCCGCGATTTTAGCGGATGGGAAGGTTCGGTTTTTCCTTTTCGATGACGAATATCTCGATGCGGGTTCCGTCCCCTTCACCGTCGTCGCTAAGCGTGACCGAGCCATCATCAATAGCATCGCCAGCGAAGCGAATGAGCAGAACATTGCCTTGCTCTTCTCTGATGATCGACAGATTCTGGCGCGGCAACATGCAGCGATAGAAAGCCAATGCAGCCTCAACCGTCCCCGCTGTCGTTGCGACAACGGCATAATTGTCACTGGCATATTCCGGCGGATGACCCGCAGTTTTCCGTTCGATGATAGCGCCCTGCGGCAACAGGATCGAAGATGGATAATTTTCTACCTGCATCGCTTGTGACTCGGGGCAAGCGGTCTTTGCGCCGCTGTCCGCCATTGCACAGCTTGCCAGAGAAAATAGCGAAGGGGCCAGCAACCAGCCGAGGGCGAAGCGCCGGCCTCCTCGCAATATTATTTTCACTCGCCCGATCTTCCGATCGCTTCCAATGCGTCCAGATCGATCTGATTGAGCACCGCGCGCAGGTCCGCGATGGAATCAGCATATCCGTCGGCTTGCACATTGAATCGGTCACCGACAATCATCCCGTAGCGGCCGTCCTTGCTGGCGCTGTCATAGCGGATTGTCGTGAGACGTCCGTCAATTTTGCCCATTTTCTCGATCACGGTGCCATTCTGGCTTTCGGATTCCATATTCATCGCACCGCCCAACGTGGCGAGGCTTCCGGCGATACCGAGATCGGTGATGGTCAGATCGATCCGCTTCTCATCATCGCCATAGCTGGCCGAGGCGCTGGAGGCACCGACACCGCCAACCGACGTTCCGCTGGAATGTGTATTCGTCTTGACCAACCCGCCCGGCAACGCGGCCGGGAGCATTGCAGCCAGCTGCTTTGACGGCAATGTAGTGGCCTGGCCGCTTTGCGCCCGTTCATTGGCAGCCGCCATTTTCTCGCCGGCTTTTTCCAGTTCGCCCAAATCGAGTGATCCGACACCCGGCACATTGACGCTGCCGGAAAGACTGCCATTGCCGACTTCCGGAACCGAACTGGTCAAAAGCATCAGCGGAGCCAGAATCACGCTGAAGATCAGCCCCGCGACGAAGCCGACAGCAAGGATGGCGCCGGTGTAGATGAGCGCCTTGTCTTCCGGTGCTTTCATCATCACCGGAATACCGACGAAGAGGAGATATAATCCATATAGCCCCAATATCGCGAGCATCCCGAGGCCTGGGATCAGCTGGAACGCTCCGGCAACCCAGGCCGCAGTGGCGCTATATGCGGCCAGCTTGAAAGCATTATTCCGATTCGCAGTGCCGCCGAAACGGGGCGCCAGAAAGTCGATCACCAATGCCATCAGAAAAACGCCGATCAGGGTGAATATATAGCTGACCACCGCAGATGACAGGGCCGACATGAAAGACGGCCGGTGCGTGATCCCGAAGAAGCTGTTGCCAAAGACAACAGCGTGGATGAACCCGGCAACCGGCCCGATTGCCGCCAGCGGCAAGATGTAGGATTTATAGAGTGAAGCGATACTGGTCGTTTCAGCTTCGATGACCGGCCATTCTGCACGTGGTTGCAATAATATGGCTTTCACCCGCTGCAACAGCGAGGCTCCGTATTGTTCGTTGTTCATTTACCCATCCCTAAATTTTACGTGGTCACAACCCAACACGAAGGATTGTCGAAAAACCCGCCAAAGTAAATGTAGTTATTTCCATGCCTTATTCGGACGAGCACATCCGCTTCGCCGATATTTTACTGCGTTCAGGGCGCGAACCGGCAGCAAGGCTGACTTGCTTCCCTATATATTGGGCAACAAGCCAGACCGGAGATTCAATCCTGCGGGACCATGATCTTAGGCGATTGCCGAGACCAACCAGACTTTTCCCTGCATCATCACGCCTTTTCCGGGCACATGATAGCGGGCAAAAAGATCGGCCAGTTCTTGGCTGGCGGCTGCAATGACAGCCTCGCCCTTTTCATTCAGCAATCTACCGACGGCGAGAGAGGCAAAGGCGAAAGCGACAGCTTGCTCAGGCGTTGCGCCGACACCACCAACGGGTTGCAGAGCTTCATAGGCGACCACATCGACATCGCTGAAACCGCTGCCATCCAATATCTCACCCAGATATTCCAGATCCTCGAAAGCAAACGGCCCCGGCGCGCGCGGCACCGCTGGCGGAATTTCGATGTGATTTCTGACGACGCCCATCATTTCCATCATCCAGAGATTGTCGCGTGGCGGTCCCCAAACCGCCAGATCAACCCGCCCGCCTTTGCGGACGAGGCCGTGTAGGTTTGTAAAGGCGCTGGTCGGGTCTTCAAAAAACATGCTGCCAAAGCGCGAGAAGAGACGGTCATAAGGCGCATCCGGCAATCGGGCTGTGGCGGCGTCGGCATTGGTGAACTGGATATTGGCTGCTCCGTTTTTAGCCGCTCGCTCCTGCGCGGCGGCCACGAGATCGGGAGATATATCGAGGCCCATGACCTTGCCGGAAGGCGCAACCGCACTGGCAATAACAAGCGTCGTAGCGCCGCCGCCGCAGCCGAGATCGATCACCGTCTCACCATCCTGATAATTGGCGCGGGCCAGCGAGGCTTCGCCAATCGGGGCGATCATCTCTTCAAACTTGGAAAGACTGGCCAGCCATTTGAGCCCCATATCACCCGCCCAGTCTTCCGGCTTCAGTTCTTGAGGTTCCTGGCCCTGATCGGTGCTGTCGTTGCTCATGATGGTTTTCCTATCCTATAATATTTTTGCGAAGCCGGCCGTTCCTGTTCCGGTCGGCGGTTTTTTTGCCGGAGCGGCGAGCGTGGTCGCTGCTGCCATGATGCGCTGCGGATCAGGTTCCTCGGTCAACAAGGCCTCCATCGTTCTCACGCAGAGACGCGAGGAGTCATCGGCAAGATCATACCAGATCTGCTTTCCTTCCCGGCGCGTTTTCACGACATCTGCCTGCCTCAGCGCAGCGAGCTGCTGGCTAAGCGCCGGTTGGCCGATGCCCGTTGCGGCATCAATGTCGCTGACGCTGCTTTCTCCGCGGAGCAGAAAGGACAGGATCATCAACCGCTGCGGCTGGGCAAAGATTTTCAGCTTCTCGGTGGCTGCATCGGCCCGGACCCGGCTTTCGAAAATTGCGGTCACGGGGCCTTCACCACATGGCAGAACCAGTCCTCGTCCTGGCTGATATCCTGTGCCGATAGCGACGGTATCGCCAGCACATCGTCTCCGGGTTGCCACCCTTCGGGAGTCAGTACGTTTTCCTTGTCGGTGAGTTGCAGCGCCGCCAGCATGCGGAGCATCTCGTCAACCGATCGTCCTACATTGTGGGGATAGCAAGTCGTCGCCCGGACAATCCCCTCGGGATCGATAAAATAGCTGGTCCGCATCGCCGCCGAATCGGCCGCGTTTTCGTCGATCATGCCAAAGGCGTGACCTACGGCCATGCTTGGATCTTCAACGATCGGAAAGGGTATTTTGACGTCGAATTTCTGCTCGATGGCGCGGGCCCAGGCAAGATGCGCATAGAGGCTGTCCACAGACAGGCCCAGCAAGGCACAGTCCATGGCTTCAAACTGCTCTTGATGGCGCGCCAGAGCGACAAATTCTGTTGTACAGACAGGCGTGAAATCGGCGGGGTGCGAAAAGAAGATCAGCCACCGGCCACGATAGTCAGACAGCCTTTTGACGCCATGGGTAGAGCGCGCCTCAAAATCGGGCGCCCTGTCACCGATACGCAATGATCCTGACTTTACCTGCAGCTCGTCCGACATTAATTTCCACCTCTCCCGAGAATTGACAGTGTTGATATATTGACGCAACACATATAATGTATTACATAGTTTATGTAAATATGAATTTGAGGAATTTTCTATGACTGATTCGGCACTGATTCATGCAACGGAACAGATCTCCCGTGCGCAGCAGAACCTCCCCGTGATCAAGGCTTTTTTCGACCTGCCGACGAACACGGTGACCTATGTCGTGCATGACAAGGAGACCAAATGCGCGGCCGTCATCGACAGCGTGTTCGATTTCGATCCGGCTTCCGGTCGTACCTCCTTCGATTCCGCTGATGAAGTGATTGCCTATGTCAAAGATCAGGGCCTGACGGTCCAATGGCTGCTCGAAACCCATGCCCACGCCGACCATCTGTCGGCTGCACCTTATTTGCAGGAAAAGCTTGGCGGCAAGATTGCCATTGGCGAGCATATCGTGACTGTGCAGGATGTCTTCGGCAAATTGTTTAATGCCGGAACCGAATTCCAGCGCGACGGATCGGATTTTGATCATCTGTTTGCCGATGGCGACACGTTCAAGATCGGCAAGCTCGATGTGACGGTCATGCACGTACCCGGCCACACGCCTGCGGACATCGCCTATGTCATCGGCGATGCCGTCTTTGTTGGCGATACGATGTTCATGCCGGACTACGGCTCGGCGCGGGCCGATTTTCCCGGCGGCGACGCTCGCAAGCTTTACCGGTCGATGCGGCGGCTATTGTCGCTGCCCGACACCACTCGCCTGTTCATGTGCCACGACTATTTGCCCGCAGGCCGGACCGAATATGTCTGGGAAACCACCGTTGCCGACGAACGGAAGGGCAATATCCATGCCCATGACGGAGTGAGCGAGGACGAATTTGTCAAAATGCGCACCGAGCGCGACAAGACGCTCGATATGCCGCGGCTGATCCTGCCTTCCGTCCAAGTCAATATGCGGGCCGGGCATTTGCCGCCCGAGGAAGATAATGGCGTGCGCTACCTCAAAGTTCCGTTGAACGGCGTCTGATGCTCGCTGCATTTCCCCATGCCATGCCGCTGGAAGGCCTGATCGGCGGACTGATGATCGGTGTTGCCGCCGCAGTGATGTTGCTCGGCCTCGGCCGTATCGCCGGAGTCAGCGGCCTCGCCGCGCGCGCCACCGGGATTGCCGATGGCGGAGCACCGCGCGGTATAGCCATAGCCTTTGTTATTGGCCTGCCGCTCGGAGCGCTGATCATCTCCGCAATCACCGGCGGTATTGAAACCCGCTTCCCGTCCTCCATCATCCCTCTGATCATCGGCGGCCTGCTGGTTGGCTACGGCACCCGCTTGGGTTCAGGTTGCACCAGCGGCCACGGCGTCTGCGGCATGTCGAGGCTGTCCCCGCGCTCCTTGATCGCCACAAGCATCTTCATGGCTAGCGGCTTTGTCACGGTCGCGCTGATGCGTGCAGGAGGTTTCTTGTGAGACAGATTTTGGTCGCTATTTTCGCCGGAGCCTTGTTCGGAGCCGGCCTCGCCTTTTCGGGCATGGCCGATCCTGCGCGGGTACAGGGTTTTCTCGATCTCTTCGGTCAATGGGACCCGACGCTTGCCTTTGTCATGGGCGGCGCCATGATCCCGATGGCGTTCGCCTGGATCATTCAGCGGCGGCTCGAAAAGCCTTTTGCCGATGCGCATTTCTCGTTGCCCGGCACCACGCTCATCGATCGCAAGCTGACAATCGGTGCGGTCCTTTTCGGCGCTGGCTGGGGCATTAGCGGCCTTTGCCCGGGGCCGGGTCTGGCCGACCTGGCGATCAATCCCCTGCCCGCCCTCGCCTTCGTCGGCGCTTTACTGTCCGGCATGATCGCGCATCGGGTGACAAGTTAAGCAGAGACACGAAAATGAAGGATGTCCAATGACGAACAAGCCACAAATCACGAAGTTGAACGACGCTGTTAGCGTATCGCCGCAACTGGAGCTTGGCAATGTCACGGAACTGGCGAAAGCCGGCTTCAAATCGATCATCTGCAACCGGCCCGACGACGAGGCTGGCGACCATCCCCGTTCTGCTGCAGTGGCAAAAGCAGCGAAAGAATCCGGCCTGAAATTCGCATATGTCCCGGCAGTGTCCGGTGCGATCACCGATCGGGACGGCAGAAAAATGGCCGCAGCGCTGGCTGATCTTCCAGCGCCGGTCCTTGCCTATTGCCGGTCCGGTGCCCGATCGACCAAATTGACCGAAATGGCACAGGCCAAACCAGCGAAGACTCTATCAAAATCCAGCCGCTTCAACGTCGTCATCGTCGGCGGCGGCTCCGCCGGTATCGCGACCGCTGCCAGCATGCTCAAGCGGAACAAGACAATATCGCTCGCGATTATCGACCCGGCCGACGATCATTATTACCAGCCCGGCTGGACAATGGTTGGCGGCGGCGCCTTTTCTCCCGAATTCACGCACCGCAAGGAAAAGGATCTGATTCCTGCCCGCGCACAATGGGTAAAATCCGCGGTCAGTTCCTTTGACCCCGAGAATAACTCCGTTGCCACAGCCGACGGACAGGAAATCGGCTATGATGTGCTGATCGTCTGCCCGGGTATCAAGCTGGACTGGGAAGCCATTGACGGCCTGCCCGAGACGCTGGGGAAAAATGGCGTTACATCCAATTACCGTTTCGATCTCGCGCCTTATACGTTCGACCTGGTCAAACATATGACCGGCGGGACGGCCTTGTTCACTCAACCACCGATGCCGATCAAATGCGCCGGCGCGCCGCAGAAGGCGATGTATCTGTCCTGCAGCAAGTGGGAAAAGCAGGGCGTCCTGGGCAATGTCGGCGTTCAGTTCCACAATACGGGTGCAGTGCTCTTCGGTATCAAGGAATATGTGCCCGCCCTGATGGAATATGTGGAGCGATATGATATCCATCTGAAGCTTGAATCGAGACTGGTTGCTGTCGACGGTCCAGCGCAAATTGCAACATTCGAGCAGAAACGTGGCGAGGAAACCAAAAGGGTCGAGGTAAAGTTCGACATGATCCATGTCGTCCCGCCGCAAGTGGCTCCCGATTTTGTTCGATCCAGCCCGCTGGCCGCAGAAAGCGGTTTCGTCGATGTCGATCCAGCCACCCTGCGGCACAGCAAATATGCCAATATTTTCGCACTAGGCGATGCCTGCAACGCCCCCAATGCCAAGACGATGGCGGCCGTTCGCAAACAGGCGCCGGTCGTTGCCGTCAATGCTCTGGCCGCCCTAGAAGACAAGCCGCCTGTAGCCGATTATGACGGCTATGGCAGTTGCCCGCTGACCGTCGAACGCGGCAAGGTCGTGCTCGCCGAATTCGGCTATGGCGGTAAGCTGCTACCAAGCTTTCCAAACTGGCTGATCGACGGCACACGACCCTCGCGGCTTTCGTGGCTGCTCAAGGACACGATCCTGCCGCCGGTCTACTGGCATGGCATGCTCAAGGGCCGTGAATGGATGGTCAAGCCACACCGCATCGGCGCGGAATAAGCCAGCCCGATGAAAATATCCCGCTATTTGCCGATCCTCGATTGGGGCAGTCGCTATAACAGCACCACGCTGACCAACGACGGTGTCGCCGCAATCATTGTCACGATCATGTTGATTCCGCAAAGTCTGGCTTATGCCATGCTCGCAGGATTGCCGCCGGAGATAGGACTCTACGCCTCGATCCTGCCGCTGATTGCCTATGCGATATTCGGGACCAGCCGGACCTTGGCAGTCGGACCGGTGGCCGTGGTCTCACTGATGACCCTGACCGCCGCCAGCGCCATTGCGCCTCCGGGCAGCGCGGAGTTTATCGCGGCTGCCCTGGTCCTGGCGTTGCTCTCGGGCCTGTTCCTCCTGCTGCTCGGTATCTTCAAGCTCGGCTTTCTCGCCAATCTGCTCTCCCATCCGGTTGTCTCGGGCTTCATCACCGCCAGCGGTATCATCATCGCGACCAGCCAGCTGAAATCGATCTTCGGTATCAAGGCGAGCGGCGCGGCCATGCCCGAACTGGTTTCCACTATTGCCGCGACAATCGGCACCACCAATATACCGACGCTGATCATCGGCGTCTCCGCGACCGCCTTTCTCTTCTGGGTCCGCAAGGGGCTGAAGCCGCTGCTGATGCGTTTTGGTCTTCCCGCACGCCCGGCCGAGCTGATCGCCAAGGCCGGACCGATTGCCGCCGTCGCCGTCTCGACCATTGTAACGATCGCCTTCGGACTAGAGGCGCAGGGGGTCAAAGTGGTCGGCGATATCCCGCAGAGCCTGCCGCCCTTCTCGGTTCCGCTGGTCGATCTGGAGCTATGGAAAACGCTGGCGATACCGGCGCTGCTGCTCAGCATCATCGGATTTGTGGAGTCCGTCTCGGTCGGCCAGACTTTGGCAGCCAAGCGCCGTCAGCGGATCGATCCAGATCAGGAACTGATCGGCCTCGGTGCAGCGAATATCTCGGCGGCTTTCTCGGGTGGCTATCCGGTGACCGGCGGATTTGCACGGTCGGTAGTGAATTTTGACGCTGGCGCAGAGACACCGGCTGCCGGTGCCTTCACCGCGGTCGGGATCGCTTTGGCGGCGCTGTTTCTCACGCCGCTGCTCGCGTCACTTCCCATTGCTACTTTGGCCGCTACTATTATCGTTGCCGTGCTCAGTCTGGTTGATTTCAAAACCCCGCAAACCATCTGGCGCTATTCGAAAATGGATTTTGCCGCGATGGCGGCGACCATTGGTGTCACCTTGCTCGCCGGCGTCGAACCGGGCGTGATCGCCGGTGTCGGTCTAAGCCTGGCGCTTTTCCTGTGGCGCAGCTCGCGGCCCCATGCGGCGATTGTCGGCCGGGTTCCGGAGACCGAACATTTCCGCAACGTCAACCGGCACAAGGTTTTTACAGACCCCCGCATTTTGACAATCCGCATCGATGAAAGCCTGACCTATCTCAACGCGCGCTGGCTCGAAGAATTTATTCTCGAACAGGTCGCCGAACAGAAGAGCGTCCGCCACGTCATCTTGATGTGCTCGGCGGTCAATGCAATCGATGCCTCGGCGCTGGAAAGCATCGAGGCGATCAACCACCGGCTCGAGGATGGCGGCATTTCGCTGCATCTGTCCGAAGTCAAAGGGCCGGTGATGGACCGGCTGGAACAGTCACATTTTCTCGAACAATTGTCGGGCAAAATCTATCTTTCGCAAAACGAAGCTTATTCTGCTTTAATTGCAATTGCAGACAGCGAAGACAAAGCCGACAGTCCGGTTGATATTTGGAATGCAAGAGGCATGATATGATAGAAAATGATCTCGCCATCAATCTGGCGCGGGCGCAATTTGCGTTCACCATCAGCTTCCATTTCCTGTTCCCCGCCTTCACCATTGGCATCGCCAGCTATCTCGCGGTCCTGGAAGGCCTGTGGTTGAAAACCGATAACGGCGTATACGCCAATCTCTACCGCTACTGGCTCAAGATTTTCGCAGTCGTCTTCGCCATGGGCGTCGTGTCCGGTATCGTCATGTCCTATCAGTTCGGCACAAACTGGTCGGTCTTCTCCGACAAGGCCGGACCGATTATCGGGCCGCTCATGGCCTATGAAGTGCTGACCGCCTTTTTCCTCGAAGCCGGTTTCCTCGGCGTGATGCTGTTCGGCATCAACAAGGTGGGTCGCAAATTGCATTTCGTCGCTACACTGGCTGTCGCCATCGGCACCTTCATCTCCGCTTTCTGGATATTGTCGGTGAACAGCTGGATGCAGACGCCGGTCGGTTTTGCGATCAACGAAGTCGGGCAATATGTGCCGGCTGCCGGCTGGTGGGACATCATCTGGAATCCCAGCTTCCCCTATCGTCTGGTGCACACGGTGCTGGCGGCCTATCTGACCACCGCTTTCGCGGTCGGTGCAGTCGGTGCCTGGCATCTGCTGAAAGACAAGACCAACCCCGGCGCCCGCAAGATGTTCTCCATGGCTATGTGGATGGCGGCGCTGGTTGCGCCAACCCAGATATTCATGGGCGATTTGCACGGCCTCAACACGCTAGAGCATCAGCCGGCAAAGGTAATGGCCATGGAAGGCCATTTTGACAGCCATCCCGATGGTGCGCCGCTGATCCTGTTCGGCATTCCCAACAGCAAGGAAAAGCGGGTCGATTATGCCATTGAAATACCCAAGGCATCTTCGCTGATCCTCAAACATGATCTCAATGCGCCACTGGCCGGGCTTGATACGATTCCCGACAAGGACGAACCGCCGGTGGGCATCGTCTTCTGGTCGTTCCGGATCATGGTCGGGCTTGGCTTTGCGATGCTCGGCATCGGGCTGTGGAGCCTGCTCGCCCGGTCGCGCAAGAAACTCTATGACTGGCCTTTGTTGCACCGCGCGGCTCTGGTGATGGGGCCATCCGGCTTTATCGCCGTGCTCGCCGGCTGGGTTACGACCGAGGTCGGGCGCCAGCCGTTCACCATTTACGGCCTGCTGCGCACCAGCGAGAGCGCGGCACCGCTTGACGCCCCAGCAGTTGCCGCTTCATTACTGGCCTTTGTTGTCGTCTATTTCGTCGTCTTCGGCGCCGGCATTGTCTATTTGTTCAAGCTCGCCGCGAAACCGCCCGAAGCGCATGAACCGACGCCGGACGACGCCCCCATCCGTTCGGCAGGCATTACGCCTGCAGCGGCGGTGCTCGAAGGGGATCATGAAGAAGGAGCAGCGCCATGAACGGCATCGACCTGACCGTCATCTGGGCGGCGATCATCGCCTTTGCCGTTGTTGTCTATGTGATCATGGACGGCTTTGATCTCGGCATCGGCATATTATTCCCCAATTTCAAGGTCGGCACAGACCGCGATACGGCGATGAACAGCATCGCGCCGGTCTGGGATGGCAATGAGACCTGGCTGGTATTGGGTGGCGGTGGCCTGTTGGCCGCTTTCCCGCTGGCTTATGCGATCATCTTGCCTGCGCTCTACGCACCATTGATCGCCATGTTGCTGGGACTGGTATTACGTGGCGTAGCTTTCGAGTTCCGCTGGCGCGATCCGTCGCACAGGGCGCGCTGGGACTTCGCCTTTACCGCCGGATCGGTGATCGCGACCTTCGCGCAGGGAATCACGCTCGGCGCACTGCTTCAGGGTATTACGGTCGAAGGCCGCGCTTATGCCGGCGGCTGGTGGGAATGGCTGACGCCGTTCAGCCTGCTCACCGGTTTTGCGCTACTGGCCGGCTATGCATTGCTCGGCTGCTGCTGGCTCATCTGGAAAACCGAAGGCCCATTGCAGCGTCAGTGCTACAGCTATGCCGGCCGCCTCGGTATCTTGCTGCTGATCGCGATCGCCGTGGTCAGCGCCGCAACACCATTCCTCGAGGAAGAATATTATAGCCGCTGGCTCGCCTATCCCGGCGTCATCGCAACCGCACAAATTCCTCTCGCGACGCTGGTCATCTCGGTACTATTTTTCCGCAGCCTGTCCAAACGGCAGGAAGCCGCACCCTTCTTCTACGCGCTCGGACTATTCGGGCTGTGTCTCGTCGGCCTTGCGGTCTCGATGTGGCCCGATGTGATCCCCGGCCGGATCACGATCTGGGAAGCGGCGGCCCCTTATGAGAGCCAGATATTCATGCTGGTCGGCGCGGGCATCATGGTGCCGGTCATTCTCGCTTATACCGCGTGGGCCTATTGGGTGTTCCGCGGCAAGGTCGGATCGGACGGTTACCACTAGTGGCTTTTGATCCGCTCTCGTCCAACGGCAAAACTGCCGATGGCGCGCCCTTGCCCAAGCGCCTGCTCTGGATGCTGGCTTATTGGGCGATGGGCGTGGCGGTCGTCGGTACGGTCGGCTATTTCATCCGCTTCTGGATCAAGACCTGAGGCCGGACCGTTCCGCTATCCGCTTAGTGCGCCTCATCCCAGCTCTTGCCCGTCCCGATATCCACATCCAGCGGCACCGATAATTTCACCGCCGGTTCCGCCGCGCCCGACATCGCAGAACGGATCACCGCACTGGCGGCTTCCACATCACCCTCGGGCAATTCGAAGACCAGTTCATCGTGGACCTGCATCAACATCTGGACCTTATCCAGTCCCGCTTCGGCCAGCGCAGGCAGCATCCGCGCCATCGCTCGCTTGATGATGTCGGCGCTGGTGCCCTGAATCGGCGCGTTGATCGCAGCGCGTTCACTGCCCTGCCGTTCGGCCTGATTGGGGGACTTGATCCGCTCGAACCAGGTCTTGCGGCCGAATAAGGTCTCGGTATAGCCGGTTTCGCGAACCGACTGCAGCGTCTTGGAAATATATTGATTGATACCCGGGAACCGCTCGAAATAAGTATCGATCATCGCCTGCGCTTCGTCGGGATCGACCTCCAGTCGCTTGGCCAGGCCCCAGCGGGAGATACCATAGAGAATCGCGAAATTGATCGTCTTGGCGCGGGCGCGTGCGTCGCGGTCTTCGGCGCCAAACAATTCCCGTGCGGTGCGGTTATGAATATCCTCGCCGTTCGCGAAAGCATCCTTCAATGTCTCGACATCGGCGATATGCGCGGCCAGCCGGAGTTCGATCTGGCTATAATCGGCAGCCAGAATGACATTGCCTGGCGCGGCAACAAAAGCCTGCCTTATCTGCCGACCGATCTCGGTGCGGATCGGGATATTCTGCAGATTCGGTTCGGTCGAGGACAGCCGCCCGGTCTGAGCGCCGCTCAGACTATAGGACGTGTGAACACGTCCGGTCTTCGCATTGATCTGCTCCTGCAGCGCATCGGTATAGGTGGATTTCAGCTTCGCCAGCTGCCGCCAGTCGACGATCTTTTGCGCAATCGGTTCGCCATCACCGGCCAGCCGTTCGAGCACGGTTACATCGGTCGAATATTGTCCCGACTTGCCCTTCTTGCCGCCCTTCAGACCGAGCTTCCCGAACAGGATTTCTCCGAGTTGCTTGGGACTGCCGATGGAAAAGGGTTCACCGGCCAGCTCGTGAATTTCCAGTTCCAGCTTTGCCATTTCCTCGGCGAATGTCTTCGACAGTCGCGCCAGTTCTTCGCGGTCAACCAGCACGCCGGTGGCTTCCATCCCGGCAATCACCGGAACCAGCGGTCGGTCAACCATCTGATAGACGCGGGTCGCCCGTTCCGGGACCATCCGCAAGCGCAGGATTTCCCAGAGGCGGAGCGTGACATCGGCATCTTCTGCGCCATATTCGGTCGCCTTGTCGAGCGGTACTTCGGCGAACCCGATCGCCTTCTTGCCGGTGCCGGTGATCGATTTGAAGCTGATGCATTCATGGCCGAGATGCAGTTTGGACAGTTCGTCCATGCCGTGGCCGTGCAGACCGGCATCGAGATTGAAGCTCATCACCAAAGTGTCGTCGAAAGGCGCGATCCTGATGTCATGCTGGGCCAGTACGCCCATATCATATTTCAGATTCTGCCCGACCTTGAGCACCGCGTCATCCTCGAGCAACGGCTTCAGCTTCGCCAGCGCTTCATCGAGACCGATCTGCTCCGGCGTCTCGCCGAACATGTCGCCGCTACCGTGGCCGAGCGGGATATAGCAGGCCTCGTTGGGTCCGGTGGCCAGACAAACGCCAACAACGCGCGCCGTCACGCTTTCCAGACTGTCCGTCTCCAGATCGACCGCGCAGACGCCCTGTTCGGTAGCGCGCGCGATCCACTGGTCGAGCGCTGCAACCGTTTGCACACATTCATATTTTGACCGGTCAATCGCAGGGGCATCTGGCATTTTCACAGCATTCGAGGCTGCGGCATCATCCGCAACATCGGGATTTTGCGGCTCGGCATGGCCGTCCCCACCCAGCTTCTTCAGCAGGCTGTTGAACCCGTGATCGGCTAGAAATTCGCGCAGCGGCGCGTCGGGAATATCCTGGATCAGGAAGCTCTCGAGCGTATCGGGCAGCGGGCAATCCTCCCGCAAAGTCACCAGCACCCGCGACAGCCGCGCCTGTTCGGCAAATTCGATCAGATTATCGCGCATCTTCGATTTCTTCATCTCCGGCGCAGCAGCCAGCACGCTTTCGATGTCGCCAAATTCGTTGATCAGCTTCGATGCGGTTTTCGGTCCGATCCCGGGCACGCCAGGGATATTGTCAGAACTGTCGCCCATCAAACCAAGCACATCACCCAGCTTTTCCGGCCCGACACCAAATTTCTCTTCAACCGTAGCGCGGTTCATTCGGGCATTTTTCATCGTGTCGAGCATGTCGACCCGGCCTTCATCATTGGGCTCGATCAGCTGCATCAGATCCTTGTCGGACGACACGATCGTGACCTTCCAGCCCTCCGCCAGCGCCGCCTTGGTATAAGAGGCGATCATGTCATCCGCCTCGACATTCTCTTCCTCGATCAGCGGCAGCGAGAAAGCGCGTGTGGCATCACGGATCATCGGAAATTGCGGCCTCAGGTCTTCCGGCGCTTCCGGTCGGTTGGCCTTATACTGATCGTAGAGATCATTGCGGAAACTGGTGCCCGCCTTGTCCAGCACCACCGCCATATGAGTCGGGCCGTCGGCCTTGTTGAGTTCGTCGGCGAGTTTCCACAACATGGTGGTATAACCATAGACCGCGCCGACCGGCTCACCGCGGATATTGGTCAGCGGCGGCAGACGGTGATAGGCGCGAAAAATATAGGCCGATCCGTCAACCAGATAGAGATGGTTGGGTTTGCTGTCTGAAGTGTTCGTCATAGCGGCCAGCACTAGCAGCGCCAGCAGCCTTCGTCATTTCAAATCCCGCGTGGTCGTAAATTTGATGTCGACATTATAAAGTTCGCAGCACGCGGTTTTTCACGGCCCGGGACAGGACTGGCGCGCATACCCGGTTCGAACATGACAACCCGGTTACGCCCGCTCCGTTTGGCAGAAAATAGCGCCGCGTCGGCATTCTCCATGAGGACCGAACGCGCCTGATGCGGGTCAATGCCGGTTACGCCGATGCTGACCGTGATCACATGGCGCATATTGCGACTGGGCTCGAAAATCATATTCTCGATCTCGTAGCGGAGCATCTCTCCGATAATCTGCCCCTCTGGCACGCTTGTCTCGGGCAGAAATACGCCGAACTCCTCACCGCCAATACGGCCGATCAGATCATTTTTGCGCAAAACATTGCGGAATATCTTGCCGAGCATCTTCAGCGCCTGGTCCCCTACGGGATGACCGAAATTGTCGTTGATATCCTTAAAATGGTCAACGTCGATGAGCATCAGTACATTGCTATTCTGATCCGTCCGCAATTTATCAACCCGGCCAAAAAAGCTGTCGCGGTTGAGCAGACCGGTCATGCCGTCGAAATTGGCCCGCAGTTCGAGCGCCTTGTTGGTCCTGCGCAATTTTTTCTGCGCTTCCTTAAGCCTGTTGGCCAGTTCGATAAGCTTGAAACGCTGTCTGGAGGTATAGAGGCCCAGCGGAATAGTGATCCCCCAGGGGATGATTATCGCCATGCTCAAAGCCTGCCAGAACCGGTCGTCCATCCCGAAAAATAGCAGATATAGCGATCCGGTGAACGTGAACGACAGCAGCACTGCGATCGCCGAGATGATGGCGGTCTGCCGGACTGGCGACAAATTATGAAGGATTGCGTTCATGAAACCCTTCAATAGCCCGAATAGGTTGAACGCTAGTGCAAGCGCATGGTTAACGCTCCGTTTCCATATGCCGCTGAATATGTCCCAAACTGGGTATCAATATGGATATATTGCAATCGGCGCGTGGCCTTCGCAACGCGGGCTGTGGAGTATTTCCCTGCCCGCTAATAGGCTTGCACTCCTCGCCCAACTGCCTCAGGTTCCAGAAGATAATAGCAACCGGGAGATTGCCGAATGACCATACCGATTATCGCGGCTGTTGCCGGAGCCGTGCTCATCATCCTGCAGGCGCTGTTGATGATCCTTGTCGGCATACACCGCATCCGAAACCGCATCAACCTGGGCACGGGCGACGATCCGGCGCTGGAACGCAAAATCCGTCGTCATGGCAATCTGGCGGAAAATGCAGCCCTGTTCATCGTCGTACTGGCGCTGGCCGAGATGACCGTGGTTCCAAATGATATTGTTGCAATCATCGCTCTCATATTCATCGCGGGCCGTATCTTGCACGCAATCGCCCTGTCGACCGTCGCCGGATCGCATGGCGCCGAAAAGGGCAAGATTTTCCAGGCCTTCCGGGCGATTGGCGCCTTCGCTACCTTCGGCAGCTTCATCGCGCTGGGCGGCTACCTGCTCGCCGGCATATTCTAGATATTCACGCTCAACCCGATTTTGGAAAGAACCACTATGACCACATCTCTCTCCCATATTCTCAAAGGTTCGGCCGCTCAGGCGTTTCGCGGCCTGACCAATATTCTCACCAAGGCCAAGGCAACGGCGGAAGCCGCCGGAACCGCAGAAGAGGCCTATCTGAGCGGGCGCCTGTTCCCGGACATGAGCGACCTGAAATGGCAAGTGCAAATGATCACCGAATTTGCCGTTCGCGGGGCAGCGCGGATGAGCGGCACAGCACCTGATGCCCTGCCCAACATGCCGATGGAAGGCGATACATTTGATGCGCTCATCGCCCGTATCGACGAATGTGCAGAAAAAATCGCAGCCACGGATGATTCCGCTATCGATGGCAATGCCGATTTGAAAATCTCCATGCCGGTCGGTCCGGGAAAGACGATGGACTTGGACGGCGAGACCTATGTGCTCAGCTTCTTCCTGCCCAATCTGTTTTTCCACGTCACCACTGCCTATAACCTGCTGCGTATGCAGGGCGTAGCGATCGGCAAACGCGATTATATGGGGATGTAAGTCTCTATCAGTCCGCCCGCTGCGGACCGCGACCGTCCTGCCACCATTCCTGCAGCCAGCCATAAGGGCGGGCCACCGGTCGGCCACGCGCGTCCCGCGCCGGTTCGAAGCGGAAGCGTTGTTCGATCAACCGGCAGGTGGTCGCGTCAAGTGCGGGATGGCCGCTCGACTGCCGAACAGTGCAATCGCTTGCACGGCCATCAACCCCAACCGTAAAATGCGCCACGACGTTACCACGATTCCCCGATTTCCAGACCGAACGCGGGATGTCCTTGCGGGCTATTGTGCCGGACAGGTGGCGTGGACCGGAGGCTATGCCTCCACCCCCGAAACCGTCGCCCTGCCCGCCGCTGCCGAAGCCGGAACCCGGCCGGTCGGAAGCACCGGCGTCATTTTCATTTCCCAATCCTGCAATCGGTGCGGCAACCACCGGTGAGATTATCTCCAGTTTGACCAGCGGTTCAGGCGCGACAATCTGGGTCGCTTGAGCCTTCAGATTTTCGGGCGAAGCCGCCTGTTCCTCCGCTTCGGTCGGCTGCTCTTCCGGAACCGGTTCTGGTGGTGGCGGAGCAGTTATATTGATGACTTTGAAACCTGCGGACACGGTTTTCGCCATATCCGTCCCCAGGCCGCTCACCAGCGCATAGCCGATAGCGGCATGAATGATGACCACGGCAAAAAGTGATTTCGCGCGATCTGACCAGCCATCTTCCGTTCTATATTTCATGTCCGGACCATAGCATGGAACCGATGAATATTCGCTGGCAAGGACGCAGGTCCTGATTGATCTCGCAGATAAACAGCATTAGACTGGCCTCTGACCGTGACTGGCGAGAACAAGACGGGATACCATCGGGGAGCGGACATATTTTATAGCCGATCGCCTGGGCATCTCTCGAATCTGGAGTAGCCCCATGACCGATAGCCCAAAGCCCTTCCACATCGTCTTCCTGCTGTTTGACGGCATCACCCAACTCGATTTTACCGGTCCTGCGCAGGTGCTCTGCCGGATTCCTGGTGCCGTGGTCCACACGGCGGCCAAAACAATCAAGCCGATACAGACCGATAGTGGTTTCGCCATTCTCCCCTCGACCAATTTTGCTGATTGCCCGCAAGCCGATCTGCTCTGCGTCCCCGGTGGTTTTGGCATCAGAGATGTGATTCAGGATGATAGCACCCTGCAATTTTTGCGCAATCAGGCCGCCGGGGCCAAATATGTGACGTCGGTTTGTACGGGTTCGCTGGCGCTCGGCGCGGCGGGCTTGCTCGAAGGCAAACGCGCGACCAGCCATTGGGCCTATACCCTTCTACTGGAAAAATTCGGCGCCACGTATGAAAAAGCCCGCGTGGTCAAAGATGCCAATGTCATCACGGCGGGCGGCGTGACATCCGGCATCGACTTTGCCTTGACGGTTGTCGCGGAAATAGCCGGGCAACAGGTGGCCGAAACGATCCAGCTCAGTCTGGAATATGATCCGCATCCGCCTTTCAACAGCGGCCATCCCGATGTCGCCGATCCCGATACGCTCGCCGCGCTGCTGGATCGGGTTTATGACAAGCAGGCAGCCGATCTGGCAGATATTATTGATAGGCTATAATACCGAATTTTGTTTTCCGCCTAAGCAGTTATCGCGTAGGCGCAGACCGAAATGAGCAATCCCGAATCCATTGAAAGCAACCCGCCCGCCCGGATCAGCGAGCTCAAGCTTTTCCTGTTCGCGCTATCCTCTGCGGCGGTGGTGGCCAATGCCTATTATATTCATCCGCTGATCACGCCGGTTGCCGAAGAATTCGGCGTCAGCGGCGCGACCATCGGGCTTGCTCCGGCGCTCAACCAGATAGCGCTCGCGCTGGGCATATTGTTGCTGCTGCCACTCGGCGACCGGATCAACAACCGCAAGCTTGTAACGATATTTGTCGCCGGGCAATTTCTGGCGATGCTGGCGATGGCGCTGTCGGGAAGCTTCACAACATTTGTCGCCGCTTCTTCCCTGCTCGGCTTTGTCACCATCGCGCCCTATCTGCTGCCCGCTTATGTGACCCGGCGGGTTGCTCCCGGACGTATCGGCCATGTTACCGGGATCATGACCGCCGGCGTGACCCTGGGCATATTGGGCAGCCGGGTCGGCGGCGGTCTGCTCGGCCATTATTTCGGCTGGCGCTCGGCCTATTGGGTCGGCGCTGCGTGCATGGCATTTCTGGTCATTCTCCTGCCTTCGATCATGGAGCGCAGGCAGGACGAGGAACCTTCCGGCGTCGAGCCGCCGCGTTATGGGGAACTGCTCCGCTCGCTCTGGCCGATCATGAAGTCCCTGCCGGAGGTACCGCTGGGCGGGCTGATACAGGCGCTTTCCTTCGGGCTGTTTCTGGCGATCTGGCTGGCGGTAGGCCTGCATTTGCCGCGCAATGGCTATGGCGTCGATACGGTTGGCTATCTGGCGATCATCGCCATCGTCAATGTGCTGGGTTCACCCTTTGCCGGCCGGCTCGCCGACCATATCGGGGCCGAACGGGCTCGCATCTATTTCTCCCTCTCTCAGCTGATTGGCGTTTGCCTCCTTCCCTTTGCCGGTCAAAATCTCTGGCTTCTGGTGATCGCGATAATTTTCAACAGCATCGGCGGAGCATCGGTCGATATTTGCAGCCGCACAATATTGTTCAGCCGCGCACCGGAAATCCGGACCCGGCTGATGACCATCTATATCGTCATCATGTTTATCGGCGGCGGCATATCGAGCTGGCTCGGCGCCGCTACTTATGAATATGCCGGCTGGTCGGGCATTTCGATCATGGCCATATGCTATGCGCTGACCATCATGGGGCTGTCGCTGTGGGGCTTGCGCTTCCGGCAAGACAAGGCCTAGATTTTTACCAGTACCTTGCCGATATTGCCGCCAGTGAACAATTTTGCATAAGCGGTCAGGACGTTTTCAATGCCATCGGTGACATCGAAGGGCGTATCGATCAGCCCCTGTTCGAGCCACGTCTTGAGATCCTCCGTCAGCCGTTCGCCCTGATCCGCGAAATCGGGCGAGAAAAAGCCTTCGATGCGTAGTCGCTTCATCAATATCTGGTCGAAATTCTCCGGTCCCCGACCGCGCCCGTCGCCTTCATATTGCGCGAGCAGACCACAAAGCGCGATCCGGCCATAAAGTGCCATATTGGGCAGAACGGCATCCAGTATCGGCCCGCCGACATTATCAAAATAGGCGTTGATGCCGCCTTCGACCTTGGCCAGCTGGGCGGCAATATCGTCATTCTTGTAATCAATCGCCCTAGTGATCCCGAGCTCTTTCTCCAGCCACCGGCATTTGTCCGGGCCACCAGCCAGACCATAGACATTCGCGCCCAATATCTTCGCAATCTGGCAAGCCAGCAAACCGGTTGCACCGGCCGCTGCCGAGACCAGCACATTGTCGCCAGCCTTCACGCCCGCGGTTTCCTGCACACCCCAGAGCGCCGTCCATCCGTTGAAGCCGAGCACGCCGAAATGCTGTTTGATATCGGTGATACTGTCATCGACCTTCATCAGGCCGGCGAGTTCCGGTTGCAGCACGCTATATTCGGCCCATTGCCCGAAACCGCGCACCAGATCGCCCTCGGCAAAGCCGTCATGGCGCGAAGCGGCGACATGACCGAGCACCAGCCCGACCATCTTGGTGCCCAGTTCAAGCGGCGGCTGATAGCTGTCCTCGCGCTCGGTCATCCACATGCGTGTGCCCGCGTCCATCGACAGATAGGCCGCCCTGACCAGCACCTCGCCATCGGCAAGCTCTGGCGTCGCTTCGCTTTCCAGCGATAGCGAGCCCGAGACATCCTGCGCTTCGGGACGGTTGTTCAATTGCCAGAATCGATTTGTGGTCACGGGTGCTTCCTCCTTGGATTGCCCCCGAATTAAAGCAAATCGTCCTGTCCGATACTATCCTTATTGGCGGGAAGGCTGAACAGCATGCCGTCCTTGCCCAGCACTGTCGGACCATCATAGGCGCTATTCATGCCTTTCATGAAATAGGCGTCGAGATAGTCGAGCGGCAGCGCCGGCACGATATGCGACAGGACCAGCATCTTTGCCTTGGCCGCACTGGCGGTTTGTGCGGCCTCCACCGGTGTCGTGTGATAGTCCGGAATATCCGCCATTATCTTGACCAGCCGCTTGCGGCCGACTTTTTCAAGAGCGGTTTCCATCGTGCCCACCATCTCGGCATTCAACACTTCGTGGACCAGCAGATCGCAGCCGTTGCAGATTTTCGCGACAATCGGCAATTTGACCGTATCGCCGCTGAACACAACCGAGCGGCCCTTATAATCGAAGCGATAGCCGACTGCGGGCGCAATCGGTTTGTGGTCCACCGAAAATGCGGTGATCTTGATACCGCCCTTTTCGTAGACCACCATCTCTTGCTGGCCCTCGGGCATGGAAAATGGTTGGGCCGCGCCACCCGCACCGGTCAGCGACATTGTCGCTTTGCCATGATGGGCGATGCGATATTGCACATCGGCAGCATAAGCGGCGTTCAGCCCGTCGACGATCACCTCAACGCCCTCCGGCGCAATCACCGGCAACGGCGCTTCCCGGCCACCGCCAGCCCAGCGCTGCAGCATCAGTTCGCCCATGCCGTCGATATGATCGCTGTGAAAATGGGTTAGCAACAAGGCTTCGGTCGCGCCCGGATTGAGCCCCATCAGACCCAGATTACGCACCGCGCCGCCACCGATATCGACAATGAACATCTTGCCATCAATGATCACCGCCGAACAGGGACCGGCCCGCGTCGGGTCGGGCAACGGCGAACCGGAACCGCAAAGCGCGACATTGATGCCATCGGGCAGATCACCGATGACATCGCGCGCCACCGCTTTTTCCACCGCGCTGGCAAAAAGCCGCTTGCCAATTTGCTCCTGAAACAGAAGGCTAGCGGCAACGCCGATCAGCACCAGAACCAACAAACCTATGCCGAGCTTCTTCATCAATATCCTCTCCCGTTCCGGTCAGCATTCCACCAAATTGACGGCAAGTCCACCTTGCGAGGTTTCCTTGTAGCGCTCCGACATATCGAGACCGGTCTTGCGCATGGTTTCAATGACTTCGTCGAGACTGACCCGGTGGGTACCATCGCCGAGAATTGCCAGCCGCGCCGCTTCGATCGCCTTGACCGCGCCGACCGCATTGCGTTCGATACAGGGCACCTGGACCAGGCCACCGACCGGATCGCAGGTCAGGCCGAGATTATGCTCCATGCCGATCTCGGCCGCATTTTCAACTTGCAACGGACTTCCGCCCCATGCTGCCGTCAGGCCGGCTGCGGCCATCGAACAGGCGACACCGACTTCACCCTGACAGCCGACTTCGGCGCCGGAAATCGAGGCATTTTCCTTGAACAGCGATCCGATCGCGGCGGCGGTCAGCAGGAACGTTTCCACACCCGCTTCATCGGCCTTGGGCGCGAATCTTTGATAGAAGCGCAGCACCGACGGGATGATTCCGGCGGCCCCGTTGGTTGGTGCGGTTACCACCTTGCCACCGGCGGCATTTTCCTCGTTCACTGCCAGTGCCCAGAGATTGACCCAGTCCAATATGGTCAGAGGATCGGACAAGGCGCGTTCCTGCCGCTCCATCAACCGTGCGTGGATCAGCGGCGCGCGGCGCTTTACCCGCAGGCCGCCGGGCAGAATACCGCCCTGCAATATCCCGCGATCTATACAGGCGGACATCGCATCGGCAATGGCGCGGATACCGGCGCTGGTCTGCTCATCTGGCTGACGGGTGCGTTCGTTGGCACGCATGATATCGGCGATCGATATATTCTCGTCTGCCGTAATTTTAAGCAAGTCCGCGCCCGAACAGAAAGGATAAGGCACATCCCACAGGCCGCTTTCCGGATTGTTGCTGCCGATCTGGTCCTCGTCGAGAATCGCGCCGCCGCCGACCGAATAATAGACACGGGTTGCGACCAGTTCGTCGCCGCTGAACGCGTTGAACCGCATCGCATTGCTGTGGAAATCGAGCCGTTTCTTCTGGTCGAAGATCACATCACCGGCTTCATCGAATGCAATTTCATGGGCGTCGTTCAGGCGAATCCGGTTCGATTTCCGGATTTTCCCAATCAGCAGATCCGCTGCATCGGGCTCGATATGCTCGGGTCGCTGGCCACTGAGACCGAGCAATATCGCCCGGTCGGTCGCATGGCCCTTGCCGGTCAGCGCCAGAGAACCGAACAGCAATGTCTCGAGCCGGGTGACCTCGCCCAGCCTGCCACTATCGGCAACGCGCTCGACAAATTGCGCCGCTGCCAGCATCGGTCCCATCGTATGAGAACTCGACGGCCCGACGCCGATCTTGAACAGTTCAAACGTGCTGCAGACCATAGCCTATCCTGATTTTTACGAACCAAGCGTTTCGGCGATCCACTGGTCGACCCGCTGTTCCAGGATGCCGAGCGGCAATGCGCCGCCGCCAAGAATCACATCGTGGAAACTGCGGATGTCGAACTGGTCGCCCAGCTGCTCCTGCGCCCTTGCCCGCAACTCGAGGATTTTTATCATCCCGATCTTGTAGCTGGTTGCCTGGCCCGGATTGACCAGATAGCGGCGCACTTCGGAACGCACCGCCGCTTCCGGGATCGAGCTATTGGCAAGGAAATAGGCGACCGCCTGTTCCTCGCTCCAGCCCTTGCTGTGCAATCCGGTATCAACCACCAGCCGGATCGCCCGCCAGATCTCACTGGTGAGCCGGCCGAACTCGGAATAGGGATCGGCATAGCCGCCCATTTCCTTGGCGAGCTTCTCCGAATAGAGGCCCCAGCCTTCGCTGTAAGCGGTATAGCCCGCCTGGGTGCGGAAGACTGGGATGCCGGTCAGTTCCTGGGCAATCGAAATCTGCATGTGATGGCCAGGCAGGCCCTCGTGATAGGCGATCACTTCCAGCGTCGGGATCGGCATGGCCCGCATGTCGGAGAGATGGGCATAATATATGCCGGGCCGCGAACCGTCGGGCGTGCCACTGCGATAATGCTGGGCTGCGCCATCGCGTTCGCGGAAGGATTCGACGCGGCGCACCTCCAGATCGGCCTTTGGAAGTATACCGAAATAGTCAGGCAATTTCAGTTTCAGCGCCTCGATATGTTCCTTGGCCGCCGCGATATATCGATCCGCTCCGGCATCGTCGTCGGAGAAATAGAATTGATCGTCCTCGCGAATGAATTTGAAAAATTGCTTGAGATCGCCATCAAACCCGACCTTGCCCTTGATCGCTTCCATATCGGCACGCAGCCGTGTCACTTCTGCCAGGCCGAGATTGTGAATCTCGTCGGCGGTCAGCTTCGTCGTCGTCTGGTTGGCGAGGCGATAATCATAATAAGCTTTCCCGTTCGCCAGAGCGCCTGCCCCTTTCGGCTCGGCATCGCTGTTGGGGAGATCTGCTTCATACCAGGCGATAATCCTCTGATAGGCAGGTGCAAATGCGTCGGTCAGGGCGGTGCGCGCCTGGCCACGCAGAACTTCTGCCCGCGCTTTGCTGATCACCTTCTTGTCGACCAGTCCCTGCAATTTCTCGTCGGTTGCGACCCACATCGCCGATGGTTTGCCGTCGTCAAAGGGCGCGCCGCTGATGATTTTGCGCGACTGGTCGATCACACCCTCATAGGCAAAACGAGGCGGACGAGTTCCCGCGGCTGCGTTGGTTTTCGCGCGATCAAGCAATTGATCGAGAGCCACCGCGACACCGGACAGGCGCTGTATAAAGCCGAGCATATCCGCTTCGGATTCGACCTTGTGCGTATTGATCAGAAAGGTCGGAAAGAAAGATTGCAGGCCATTATGCTGATGCAGCGCGTAGCGATTGGTCCGGTACGCCAGACCGGCTTCGGCCTGTTCCAGATTATAGACCCAGATATCATAAGAGATTTTCGCATCCTGCGAGAGCTTCTCATAATCGAAACGGCTTTTCATCTCCGCAACAGCAGCGCGTTTCCAGGCGAGTTCCCGATCCGCACCTTCATCACTATAATCGTCGATCAAACCATAATTGGTTTTGCGCCCGAGAAATGTCTGTTCGATCGGACTGAACGCGATCTCTTCCTCATATTTTTCGTCGAACCACTGGTTGATGCGATCGGTCTCGCTCGCCGCTTCGGTTGAGCCTAGCTCTGTTGCCGCCGCCGCTGGCACCATCGGAAGAGTAGCCAGCCCGCTCAGTAACGTTGTGCTGAAAAGAAAAAACCGGATCCGCATATTCATTCATCCTGTCATTGTGATTTTCAATAACGCCTCCATTGCACAAGTGACGGGTTTTGGAAATGCATCTAGCGACCACAAACAAGGGGCCGGAAGTTTCCTTCCAGCCCCTTCTTCTATCCAGAAATTCTAGCCCATTTCGGTCATCTCGTAGAGTGTGAACTCGGCAACCGCTCCGGCGGTCTTTTCGGACCAGCGCTGCAATCCCGGCCCTTGCATATGGTCCTGCCAGAGTTCCCGGCTTTCCCATTGTTCCTGAAACATGAAATGGTTCGGGTCGAGATTATCCTGATGGAGGATATAGGCGATGCAGCCTTTTTCGGCTCGGGTCGGCGCGAGTAGAAGATTGAGTTCGGCGATCACCAGATCGCGTTTCTCGGCTACGGCGTGGATATGGGCGTTGATTACCAATGTCATTCTATGTCCTTTTCGTCGGGTTATTTCAGGAACCGAAATTCTCGAGCACGATCTTGCCGGTCGCCCGTCCGGTTTCCAGCAGGGCATGCGCCTTGCGGAGATTCTCGGCATTGATCGGCGTGAATATTTCGCTGACCGTCGACCGGATTCTGCCCGCATCAATTTCGTCGGCGACATAGCTGAGCAATTTATGCTGTTCGATCATGTCCGGCGTCTGGAACATCGAGCGGGCGAACATGAATTCCCAGACCAGACCGGCGGCCTTGGTCTTCAGCATATCCTGGCTTAGCGGCTTTTCATTTTCGACAATTGTCACGATCAGTCCCTGTGGCCGGATCAGGTCGGTAACCGCATCCCAGTGACCGTCAGTATGGTTGAAGATCGCAATATGATCGACATATTGCAGCCCCAGCGCCTCGACCTGCGGGCGTAGTGGTTCTCGGTGATTGATCACATGATCGGCGCCAAGGTCGCGGACCCACTGCGATGTTTCTTCGCGGGAAGCGGTTGCTATCACTGTCAGACCTGCGGCTTTTGCCAGCTGGATCGCAATAGAGCCAACCCCGCCAGCGCCGCCGATGATCAATATCGTCTCGCCCTTGTTGCCGCCGTCACGGTCGATACCCAGCCGTTCGAAAAAGGCTTCATAGGCGGTGATCGTGGTCAGGGGCAGAGCGGCTGCCTCGGCGAAGCCGAGCGTTTTCGGTTTGCGGCCGACGATGCGCTCGTCAACAAGCTGATATTCGGCATAGGCACCGGACCGGGTAATATCGCCGGAATAATAGACTTCGTCACCGGGGCTGAACAGGGTCACGTCCGTACCGACGCTCTCTACCACACCTGCGGCATCCCATCCTAGAATGCGGGGTGTTTCTTCGACACCATCTTTGGGCGCGCGAACCTTCACATCAACCGGATTAACGGCGATAGCATGGATCTTGACCAATATATCCCGGCCGCTGGCAACGGGCTTGTCGAACTCAACATCGACCAGCGATTCCGGATTTTCGATGGGTAGATAGCGGGTGAGACCGATGGCTTTCATTACATATTTCCTTTTTCTGATGCCGGCGTTCCGACTGTGTGCTCCGCTATATAATATTCATCAGACAGAATAATTGGTTGATTATTGAAATCACTATTTGATATATCCGAATAATGGATTGGGACCTTCTATCGCTGCAGCTATTCCTCCGGGTCGCCGCGTTGCGGGCCATCGGCAAAGCGGGTGAAGAATTCGGCTTTTCGCCGGCTACGGCAACCCAGCGCCTACAGGCTCTAGAGGCGAGTCTTGGTGTCAGCTTGCTCAATCGCACCACGAGATCGGTCACATTAACGCTGGATGGCGAGCGTTTCCTGACCCACGCCAAGGGGATTATCGATGCGGTGGAAGAAGCGCGGCTGGACATCTCGGGCGGCGAGACCCGGATCAAGGGTCTGCTGCGGGTCACCGCGTCATCGACCTTCGGTCATCGCTATATCGCTCCGCATATCGCCGAATTCATGGCCGATCATCCCGAAGCGGAAGTGCAACTGCATCTGTCGGACAATGTCGTAGATATTGTCGAGCAGGGCTACGATCTTGCTATCCGGGTCGGTGCGCTGGCACCATCTAGTCTGCGGGCACGCAAGCTGGCGGAAAGTCCCCGAGCGCTCGTTGCCTCGCCAGAATATCTTGCGAAGCGCGGCTCTCCCGGAGATCTCGATGATCTGAAAAATCACAATTGCATAATGCAGGGCGGCGGTCAGAACTGGCTGTTTCAACTGCCGGACAAACGGCAAAAGAAGATCGCAATCTCGGGATCGTTCCAGACCAATAGCGGTGAAGCAGTGGCAATCGCGGCACTGGATGGCCTCGGAATCGCGATGAAGTCCTTATGGGACGTTCAGGACCATCTCGAGTCCGGCCGTCTGAAAATCCTGTTACCCGAACTGCGCATTCTGCCGGACTGGGACATATGGGCAGTACGACCTGCTTCGCCCGTCCTGCCCGCACGAACAAAATTATTCACCAGCTTTCTCGAGGAAAAGTTCAAAACCCTGCCAAAGCGACCATG